>Ga0209795_10000232_pt1 | contig 48998 bp, 45 predicted proteins | sample AgamicOrMarz_FD_187166 | JGI IMG/M metagenome (GOLD analysis project Ga0209795, IMG submission 187166) | Agave microbial communities from Guanajuato, Mexico - Or.Ma.rz (SPAdes) (version 2) | ecosystem: Host-associated > Plants > Phyllosphere > Phylloplane/Leaf | place: Guanajuato, Mexico...
CGGTTTGTTGACCACTCGGACCAGTTGATTCAGGTCACTCGTTGTAGATAAAACAAAATATTGCCACTAAAAAGGCTTGTTTTCTATTTTTATGCGAATAATCTTGTAATTCCAACAACAAATCGACGGCGGCGCAGTTAATGACTCTTCGAATCGCAATCAATGGTTTTGGCCGCATCGGCCGCAACGTCCTCCGCGCACTGTATACCCAAGGCTATCGTCGCGACTTGCAGATCGTCGCCATCAACGACCTGGGTGACAGCGCAATCAATGCTCACCTGCTCAAGTTCGACACCGTGCACGGCACTTTTGATGCCGATGTGCAGCACGATCACGAAAGCCTGACAGTCAACGGCGACCGTATTTCGGTCAGCGCTATCCGTAACCCGGCCGAGCTGCCCTGGGCGGCGGAAAAGATCGACGTCGTGTTCGAATGCACAGGTCTGTTCACCGACCGTGCCAAGGCCGCCGCGCACATCAGTGCCGGCGCGCGTAAAGTCATCATCTCGGCCCCGGCCAAGGGCGCCGATGCCACCGTGGTGTACGGCGTGAACCACGACATCCTGCGCCAGTCCCACCAGATCATTTCCAACGCCTCGTGCACCACCAACTGCCTGGCCCCGGTGGCCCAGGTGCTGCACCGCGAGCTGGGCATCGAAAGCGGCCTGATGACCACCATTCATGCCTACACCAATGACCAGAACCTGACCGACGTCTACCACAGCGACCCGTACCGCGCCCGTTCGGCGACCCAGAACATGATCCCGAGCAAGACCGGCGCCGCCGAAGCGGTGGGCCTGGTGCTGCCGGAACTGGCAGGCAAGCTGACCGGCATGGCGGTGCGGGTGCCGGTGATCAACGTGTCCCTGGTCGACCTCACCGTACAGCTCAAGCGCGAGGCGTCGGCCGACGAGGTCAACGAACTGCTGCGCCATGCCAGCCAGCACTCGAAGATCCTCGGCTACAACACCCTGCCGCTGGTTTCCAGCGACTTCAACCACAACCCGCTGTCGTCGATCTTCGACGCCAACCACACCAAGTCCAGCGGCAAGCTGCTCAAGGTACTGGCCTGGTATGACAACGAGTGGGGCTTCTCCAACCGCATGCTGGATAACTGCCTGGCGTTGTGTAACGCCGAGTGATTGTCCCGGGTGGGCGAGTTCCATTGTGGGAGCGAGCCTGCTCGCGATAGCAGAGGGTCAGACACCCGTATATTGACTGACACACCTCCATCGCGAGCAGGCTCGCTCCCACATTGATTTTTTGCACTTACAAATCAAGGCTTGACCCATCGAGTAGATGATAAGCATTATCATCTACTCGAACCGGACCAGGCCCTACCGTGAGTCAATCGCGCTTTCACCACCTCTTCCTCGCCCAGCGCACGCCGCTGCTGCGCACCCTCGAGCGAATGGTCAACAGTCGCAGCACCGCCGAAGACTTGCTCCAGGAAACCTACCTGCGCGTAAGCCGCGCGTTGGGTGAAAGGCCCGTCGAGCATCTCGAACCCTTCGTTTTCCAGACCGCCCGCAACCTGGCGCGTGATCATCTGCGCGCGCGACGTATCCAGTCGCGGACGTTGCTGGAGGATGTGCCGCCGGAAGTCGTCCATAACGTGGCGGTCGCCCAAAGCAGCACCGAGGACGCCGTCCACGCCGGGCAGTTGCTCGAACGCCTGAACCTCAGCCTGCAAGCGCTGAGTGCACGCCAGCAACAGATTTTCATCCTCAGTCGCCTGCACGGGCACGGTTACCAGGCCATCGCCGAACGTCTGGGCGTGTCGTTGAGTACCGTCCAGAAGGAACTGAAGCTGATCATGGCGATCTGTGTGGGCGTGGCCCAAAACCTCGACAGCGACTGAGCCTGCAGGATCGCTCTCGTCAATTGCGTAGATGGGAGGCCCTGCTAATCTGGGACGCCCGCAAGCCAGATTCGAAAACAGCCGTGCACAGACACTGCGAGGAACCACCGTGACGGACAACCACCGCGCCCCCGGGCCGACACCGGAAACCGCCCACGCCATGGAACAGGCGCTGGATTGGCTGATCGCCCTGGACAGCCCCACCGACGAGCAGACCCGGCAATTCCAGGCCTGGCTGGCGGCCGATCCACGCCATGGCGAAGCATTCACCCGTGCCCAGGCCATCTGGAACGGTCCGCAAGTGCTGGAAAGCGCTCGTCAGCTAGAGGCCAGGCCCAAGGTCACTGCGTGGTCCCGCTTGCGGGCGCACTGGAAACCCTTGGCCACCGCAGCGGTGTTGCTGCTGGGCCTGTTCAATTTCAGCGACCTGCCGCTGCACTTGCAGGCCGACCACCTGACCGTCGTCGGTGAACGCCAGCGCCTGCAATTGGAGGACGGCTCCAAGGTCCTGCTCAACACTGATTCGGCGTTCTCCAGCACCTTCAACGAACGACGCCATGTGGCCCGCTTATACAAGGGCGAAGCCTTTTTCGAGGTCCGGGCCAGCGCCAACCTGCCCTTGGAAATCGACGCCGGCCCGGTCACGGCCAGCGTCAGTGACACCACGTTTGCCATGCGTTACCTCGACGGCGTGACCCAGGTCCAGGTGCAGCGCGGCGATGTGGACCTGCGCGCTAACCGCAATGACAGCCATGTGCGCCTGTCCGCCGGAGAAAGCATCCGCATCGGCCCCAACGGCTTCGACCGCCCGGCGCGCCTGGACGCCGCCACCGAGCTGGCCTGGGTCCAGGGCCGACTGATATTCGAGAACCAGCCGGTGAGCCAGGTCCTGGCCGAGCTGCGGCGCTACTACCCCGGCTGGATCATCAACAACAACCCACAACTGGCCAGCGTCGCGGTGACCGGCAACTATCGCCTGGATCAACCGTTGGATGCGGTCCGCTCCCTGGCCCACATCACCTGCGCACGCCTCCAGGAATTCCCGGCGTTGGTGATTTTGAACTAAATGAGAATTATTTTTACTCGATAGGCTTCGCTGGTTCGTCTCGTTATAGCCAATGCAATTGATTCTCATCCAATGATGAAAATCTGCACCTATAACAGATGCGACACGGAGCGCTATCGATGTCCTCTCGCCTTACCTGCCGGTTCCTTGCCCCGTCCTGCACGCTGTCCTTGCTGACAGCGGCGATTCTCCTGGCCGGCACCGCCCCTCATGTCCTTGCCGCTGACAACGTACAGCCTGCCGCACGCAACATGGGCGACTACCGCTTCGCCATCGCCCGACAACCCTTGGTGTCGGCGCTGAACGCATTCACTGCCGTCACGGGCTGGCAAGTCGGCTTGCCGGCAGCGCTGGCCGAAGGCGTCGCGTCACCGGGCGTGAACGGTTCGTTGCCACCGGAAAAAGCCCTGGAGCGCTTGTTGGTGGGGACCGACCTGAGCTACCGCAAGCTTGGCGGCACCAGCATTGTCCTGGAAAAACGCAGCTCCGCCGGCGTCATGAACCTGCCGCAGATGACCATCAGCGCCACTCGCCAGGAACAGGAAATCAGCCGTGTGCCAAGCACCGTCAGCGTCCACGATCGCCAGGAACTGGATCGCAACAACGTCAACACCCTCAAGGACCTGGTGCGCTACGAACCCGGCGTTTCGGTGGGCGGTGCGGGCCAACGCGGCGGCATCAGCGGCTACAACATCCGTGGCATCGACGGTAACCGGATCCTGACCCAGATCGACGGCGTGGAAGTGCCAGGCGGCTTCTTCAACGGCCCTTACGCCAAGACCCAGCGCAACTACGTCGACCCGGAAATCATCAAGCGCGTGGAAATCCTTCGCGGCCCAGCCTCGGTGTTGTACGGCAGCAACGCCATCGGCGGCGCGGTCAGCTACTTCACCCTGGATCCGGACGACATCATCAAGCCGGGCCAGGACGTCGGCGCCCGCCTGAAGACCGGCTACAGTTCGGCCGACGAGAGCTGGTTGAAGTCCGCCACGCTCGCCGGTCGCAGCGGGCCGTTCGACGGCCTGTTGCATTACAGCCAGCGCGACGGCCACGAAACCGAATCCTACGGCAGTCACAACGGCATCGGCCTGGACCGAACCGCCGCCAACCCCGAAGACGTGCGCGCCAACAATGTGCTGACCAAGCTTGGTTGGAATTACAACGACGACGCGCGCCTGGGCCTGGTCTACGAAAAGTACAAGGACGATCGCGACGTCGATCTGAAGAGCGCCTATGGCGGCCCCTACGCCAACGGGCGCCCGACGATTCCCACCTCGATGCTGCCCGGCGGCATGTATCAGTGGCGAACCGGCAATGACACCGTCACCCGCGAGCGTTTCGGCCTGGAGCACAGCTTCGCCCTCGACAGCCTGCTGGCCGATCACGTGAAGTGGAGCCTGAACCATCAGGTCGCCAAGACCGACCAGAGCACCGCCGAGTTCTACTTCCCGATCACCCGTCAGGTGCTGCGGACTCGCGAAACCCTCTACGAAGAAAAACAATGGGTCTTCGACGCCCAGTTGGACAAGGCCTTCAGCCTCGCCGACACCGACCACGCGCTGACCTACGGCACCACGATCAAACAACAGAAAGTCACCGGTTCACGCAGCGGCAACGGCGTGTGCCTGGCGGTCGGCCGGGGTTGCAGCGCAGTGGGCGCCACCAGCCCGGCCGACGTGCTGGCGAAAGCCAGCGACTTCCCGGACCCGACCATCAATACCTACAGCCTGTTCGCCCAGGATCAGATCAGCTGGCAGAAATGGACCTTCACCCCGGGCCTGCGCTACGACTACACCCGGCTCAAGCCGCATCTGACCGAAGCATTTCTCGCCACCGTCGACCCGATCCAGGCCGGTGAGGTCAGCGACCAGGACAAGACCTGGCATCGCGTCTCGCCCAAGTTCGGCCTGACGTACGCCCTGACCGACGAGTACACCTGGTACGGTCAGTACGCCGAAGGTTTCCGCACCCCGACCGCCAAGGCCCTGTACGGTCGCTTCGACAACGTCGGCGCCGGCTACAGCGTCAAACCCAACCCCGACCTGGAACCGGAAAAAAGCAAAGGCTACGAGACCGGCCTGCGCGGCCGTTTCGATCATGGCTCGTTCGACATGGCGGTGTTCTACAACCAATACCGCGACTTCATCAACGAAGACGCAATCACCCCCGGTGCCGATCAACTGACCTTCCAGAGCAACAACATCAAGCACGCCACCATCAAGGGCGCCGAAGTCCGCGGCCGTCTCGACCTGGACCTGTTCGGCGCGCCGCTGGGCCTGTACACCCAAGGCTCGGTGGCCTATGCCCACGGTCGCAACAACGACACTGGGGAGCCGCTCAACAGCGTCAACCCGCTGACCGGCGTATTCGGCCTGGGTTACGACCGGGACGACTACGGCACCCTGCTCAGTTGGACCCTGGTCAAGAAAAAGGACCGTGTCGACGACAGCAACTTCAACTCGCCCGATGGCATGAGCAGCCAGTTCAAGACCCCGGGTTTTGGCATTCTCGACCTGACCGGGTTCTACAAGGTGACCAATGACGTCACCGTCAGCGGCGGCCTCTACAACCTCACCGACAAGAAGTACTGGCGCTGGGATGACGTGCGCGGCTACGACAGCGTCGGCGAAGCCGCCGTGATCAGCCCCGCCAACCTCGACCGCCTGACGGCGCCGGGGCGCAACTTCGCGGTCAATCTGGTTTGGGATATCTGACTGGCCCCAAGTCCCCTGCTGGCAACACACAGCCCTGTGGCGAGGGGATTCATCCCCGCTGGGGCGCACAGCGGCCCCAAAAAAGAAAGGGTCGCTGCGCAACCCAACGGGGATAAATCCCCTCGCCACATATTCCTAGAAGGAGCTCCCATGAGTACCCCACAATCCGCTTTACGCTCCCAACGCCTGAACCAGATCACCCACGAGCCCCACAGTCGGCTCGACGCCCTGGTCAAGGCACACGCCCCCTTCGAAACGCCGGTCGGTTATGCCCGTTTCGTTGTCGCCCAGTACCTGTTCCAGTCAGAACTGGTGGCGCTGTACAACGACGCGCAGCTCGGCGCCTTGATCCCGGACCTGCCGGCCCGCTGCCGTGCTGACGCGGCCAGGGCGGATCTGGCGGACCTGGACACCGAAGTCCCGCCGCCGGTAGCCGGCGCCGTGAAGAACCCGACCCAGGCCGAAGCCCTGGGCTGGCTGTTCGTCTCCGAAGGCTCGAAACTCGGCGCCGCGTTTTTGATCAAGCGCGCCGTAGGGCTAGGCTTGAGCGAAACCTTCGGCGCCCGGCACCTGGCCGAACCGGCGGGTGGCCGTGCCGAAGGCTGGAAGACCTTCACCCGTACCCTGGACAACCTGGCTTTCACAGAACAGCAGGAAGCCGAGGCGGATAAAGGTGCGCTGGGCGCGTTCAATCGGTTTACCGTTTTGCTGGAGCATGCCTATGCGACCGAAACGGCCTGAACGGTGACCCCATCCCATGTGGGAGCGAGCCTGCTCGCGATTGCGGAGTGCCAGCTATCAGTGATGTCGCCTGACCCACTGCAATCGCGAGCAGGCTCGCTCCCACAGTGATCCGAGTGAGCTTGAAGAACACATGAACCGCTCCCCCTCAAAACTCACCCGCCTGCTCTTCACCCTGCTGGCCTACACCAGCCTCGCCATCGGCCTGGTGGCCCTGGTCGTGCCCGGCCTGCCGACCACCGAGTTCATCCTGCTCGCTGCCTGGGCCGCGACCCGCAGTTCGCCACGCCTGAGCGCCTGGCTGGAAAACCATCGGCTGTTCGGGCCGATGCTGCGCAACTGGCGCAACGGCAAGGCCATCCCGCGCCGGGCCAAGATCGGCGCCACGGTCAGCATGTTGCTGTGTGGCGGGCTGATGCTCGCTACGCTCGGCCATGGCTGGCCGGTGTACCTGGCGCTGGCCGGCATGGGGCTGGGCAATTTGTGGATCTGGTCGCGGCCGGAACCTGACCGGAGTCCTGGCCCGCACCTGGCGACGAAACAGCCTCCAACGGATTTTTGATCTATGCTCGCCCTCTCATTTGCGGAGGGCTTTCGATGACTGATCTGCTCACGGCGATGCAAGCCGCGCTCGGCCTGCCCACGACGCCAATCCCCTTCACCCGCGAAGGCGCCCTGCCCTCGGCATTCGCGGTCACAGAGCTGGCCTGCGCCAGTATTGCCGCTGCCGGCCAGGCAACCGCCGAACTCATCCACCAGCAAACCGGTCGCTTGCCGCCGGTAGAAGTCGATCGCCGCCTGGCTTCGTTCTGGTTCTCCACCTCGCTGCGGCCGATCGGCTGGAGCCTGCCGCCGATGTGGGACCCGGTGGCCGGCGACTACGCCTGCGCCGATGGCTGGATTCGTCTGCACACCAACGCACCGCATCATCGACTGGCGGCGGAGAAAGTCCTCGGCCCGTGCGCTGATCGCAGCGAAATGGCGACCCGAGTCGCCCGCTGGAACAAGGCAGAGCTGGAACAGGCCGTAGTGGATGCAGGCGGTTGCGCGGCCGAGATGCGTTCGTGGCAGGCATGGCAGGCCCATCCCCAAGGCCGGGCGGTGAACGCCGAGCCGCTGGTGCATTTTGCCCCCAGCAACACGGCGTCGCACAAGCCGTGGCTCGGATCCGTAGCCCAGCCGTTGGCAGGCCTCAAGGTGCTGGACCTGACCCGGGTACTCGCCGGCCCCGTCGCCAGCCGTTTCCTGGCCGGGCTCGGCGCCGATGTCCTGCGTATCGACCCGCCCACCTGGAACGAGCCCGGCGTAGTGCCGGAAGTGACCCTGGGCAAACGCTGCGCACGCCTGGACCTGCACCGACCCGATGATCGCGCGGTGTTCGAAGCCTTGCTCAAGGACGCCGACATCCTCCTGCACGGCTACCGGGCAGATGCTCTGGAGCGCCTGGGCCTTGGCGCCGAGCAACGCCGCAACATCAACCCGGGGCTGATCGACGTCAGCCTCAACGCCTATGGCTGGAACGGCCCATGGCGCAACCGTCGCGGCTTTGACAGCCTGGTGCAAATGAGCAGCGGCATCGCCGAGGCCGGCATGACTTGGAAACAGACCAGCCAACCCGCACCACTGCCAGTGCAGGCGCTGGACCATGGCACCGGCTACCTGATGGCGGCCAGCGCCGTCGTGTTGCTGGCCCGGCGCCTGGAGAAGGGTCGAGGCGGCTCGGCGCGTCTGTCGCTGGCGCGCACCGCAAAACTGTTGATCGAACATGGCGTGGGTTCCCAGGCCGCGCTTCGGCCCGAGGACAACGACGATCGGGGCCTGCTGGTGGAACAGACCCCATGGGGCCCCGCGCACCGATTGCAGGTGCCGCTGAAAATCAGCGGTACGCCTTTGCAGTGGACGCTGGCGGCGACTGAACTCGGTGCCCATCGAGCGCAGTGGTGATCAGTCGCGACTGCTGACCTGGGTCAGCTAACCCGCTGCAAAACCGACATAGGCTGTGACTCTCCTCTGCTGCCTCGGAGTCATGCTATGTCTGCTACCCCCGCAAAGCTTCACTTGGGTGCGCTGGTCGCGCTGGTCGTGGGTTCGATGATCGGCGGAGGGATCTTCTCCCTGCCCCAGAACATGGCGGCCAGTGCCGATGTCGGCGCCATTCTGATTGGCTGGGCGATCACCGCAGTGGGCATGCTGACCCTCGCGTTCGTGTTCCAGACCCTGGCCAATCGCAAGCCCGACCTGGACGGCGGCGTGTACGCCTACGCCAAGGCCGGGTTCGGTGACTACATGGGTTTCTCATCGGCCTGGGGCTACTGGATCAGCGCCTGGCTGGGCAACGTCGGCTACTTCGTGTTGCTGTTCAGCACCTTGGGCTTTTTCTTCCCGGTCTTCGGTGAAGGCAACACGGTTGCAGCGGTGATCGGCGCCTCGGTCCTGCTGTGGGCCGTGCATTGGCTGGTGCTGCGCGGTATCAAGGAAGCCGCGTTCATCAACCTGATCACCACCGTTGCCAAGGTCGTGCCGCTGGCGTTGTTCGTGCTGATCGCGGTGTTCGCCTTCAAGCTCGACATTTTCACGGCCGACATCTGGGGCGTGAAGAACCCGGACCTGGGCAGCGTGATGAATCAGGTGCGGCACATGATGCTGGTTACCGTCTGGGTGTTCATCGGTATCGAGGGCGCGAGTATTTTTTCCGCCCGTGCCGAGAAACGTTCGGACGTGGGCAAGGCCACGGTGATCGGTTTCATCACCGTGCTGCTGTTCCTGGTTTTGGTGAATGTGCTGTCGCTGGGCGTCATGACTCAGCCGGAACTGGCGAAATTGCAAAACCCGTCCATGGCGGCGGTGCTGGAGCATGTGGTGGGCCATTGGGGTGCGGTGCTGATCAGCATTGGCCTGATCATTTCGCTGCTCGGCGCCCTGTTGTCCTGGGTGCTGTTGTGCGCCGAGATCATGTTCGCCGCGGCCCGGGACCACACCATGCCGGCGTTCCTGCGCCGCGAAAATGCCAACCACGTACCGGCCAACGCCCTGTGGCTGACCAACGCGATGGTCCAGTTGTTCCTGATCGTCACGCTGTTTTCGGCCAGCACCTACCTGTCACTGATCTACCTCGCCACCTCGATGATCCTGGTGCCGTACCTGTGGTCGGCCGCCTATGCACTGCTATTGGCGGTGCGGGGCGAAACCTATGAAAACGCCCTGGCCGAACGCCGCAAGGACCTGGTCATCGGTGCGGTCGCGCTGATCTACGCGGTGTGGCTGCTGTATGCCGGCGGGATCAAGTACCTGCTGCTCTCCGCCCTGCTCTACGCCCCGGGCGCGATCCTGTTCGCCAAGGCCCGGCGCGAGGTGGGCAAACCGGTATTCACCTCAGTCGAGAAGCTGATTTTTACCGCAGTGGTAATGGGCGCCCTGGTGGCTGCCTATGGCCTCTACGACGGCTTCCTGACCTTGTAACTGGCCGACGATCTCAACGGAGAAAATCAATGACCACGGAAAAAGTGAAGTACGGCGTTCATTCCGAAGCCGGTAGATTGCGCAAAGTCATGGTCTGCTCGCCGGGCCTGGCCCACCAGCGTCTGACCCCGAACAATTGCGATGAACTGCTGTTCGATGACGTGCTGTGGGTCAACCAGGCCAAGCGTGACCATTTCGATTTCGTCACCAAGATGCGCGAGCGCGGCATCGACGTGCTGGAGATGCACAACCTGCTGACCGACATCGTCGCCATCCCGGAGGCCCTGGACTGGATCCTGCACCGCAAGATCACCGCCGACTCGGTGGGCCTGGGCCTGGTGAATGAGGTCGGTGCCTGGCTGCGCAGCCTGGAACCGCGCCGGATCGCCGAGTTCCTGATCGGTGGGGTTTCCGCCGATGACTTGCCCGATAGCTTCGGTGGCAAGACCATTCAGATGTTCCGCGATTTCCTCGGGCACTCCAGTTTCATCCTCCCGCCGCTGCCCAACACCCAGTTCACTCGCGACACTACGTGCTGGATCTATGGCGGCGTCACCCTGAACCCGATGTACTGGCCGGCACGCCGCCAGGAAACCCTGCTGACCACCGCCATTTACAAATTCCACCCCGAGTTCACCCACGCCGATTTCCAGATCTGGTACGGCAACCCGGACCTGGACCACGGCAGCGCCACCCTCGAAGGCGGCGACGTGATGCCGATCGGCAACGGCGTGGTGCTGATCGGCATGGGCGAACGCTCGTCCCGCCAGGCCATCGGCCAGCTGGCGCTGAACCTGTTCAAGCACCAGGCCGTGGAGCGGGTAATCGTCGCCGGCTTGCCCAAGTCTCGCGCCGCCATGCACCTGGACACCGTGTTCAGTTTCTGTGACCGCGACCTGGTGACGGTTTTCCCCGAAGTGGTCAGCCAGATCGTCGCCTTCTCCTTGCGCCCCGACGAAAGCAAGCCCGGCGGCATCGATGTGCGCCGTGAGGAAGGCAGCTTTCTCGACACCGTGGCCGCTGCCCTCAAGCTGCCCGCCTTGCGCGTGGTGGAAACCGGCGGCAACAGCTTCGCCGCCGAGCGTGAGCAATGGGATGACGGCAACAACGTGGTGGCCCTGGAACCGGGCGTGGTGATCGGCTATGACCGCAACACCTACACCAACACCCTGTTGCGCAAGGCCGGGGTGGAAGTCATCACCATCAGCGCCAGCGAGCTGGGTCGGGGCCGCGGCGGCGGCCATTGCATGACCTGCCCGATCATCCGCGACCCGATCGACTACTGACTTTTGCGCCTGGGTCGGTGTTGACCGGACACCGCCCAGGGGATAACCGAAACCCGAGGAGATCCATCATGGCGTTCAACATCCACAACCGTAACCTGCTCAGCCTCGAACACCACACGCCCCGCGAACTGCGCTACTTGCTGGACCTGTCCCGCGACCTCAAGCGGGCCAAGTACACCGGCACCGAACAGCAACACCTCAAGGGCAATAACATTGCGCTGATCTTCGAGAAAACCTCGACCCGCACCCGTTGCGCGTTCGAAGTGGCGGCCTATGACCAGGGCGCCAACGTCACCTACATCGACCCCAACTCCTCGCAGATCGGCCACAAGGAAAGCATGAAGGACACCGCCCGCGTGCTCGGGCGCATGTATGACGCCATCGAGTACCGGGGCTTCAAACAGGAAACCGTCGAAGAGCTGGCCAGGTTCGCCGGCGTGCCGGTGTTCAACGGCCTGACCGATGAATATCACCCCACGCAAATGATCGCCGACGTGCTGACCATGCGCGAGCACGCCGACAAGCCAATCCACGAAATCAGCTACGCGTACCTGGGCGATGCGCGCAACAACATGGGTAACTCGCTGCTGCTGGTCGGCGCCAAACTGGGCATGGACGTGCGCATCTGCGCGCCAAAGGCGCTGTGGCCCCATGACGACCTGGTGCAGCGCTGTCATCAATACGCCGAGGAAAGCGGCGCGCACATCACCCTCACCGAAGACCCGAAAGCGGCAGTCAAGGGCGTGGACTTCATTCACACCGACGTCTGGGTCTCCATGGGTGAGCCGGTCGAAGCCTGGGCCGAGCGGATCGAGCAGCTGCTGCCGTACCAGGTCAATGCCGACCTGATGAAAGCCACCGGCAACCCACGCACGAAGTTCATGCACTGCCTGCCGGCGTTTCATAACAGCGACACCAAGGTCGGCAAACAGATCGCCGAGCAGTATCCGCACCTGGCCAACGGCATCGAAGTGACCGACGACGTGTTCGAATCACCGGCCTGCATCGCCTTCGAGCAAGCGGAAAACCGCATGCACACCATCAAGGCGGTGCTGGTGTCGACGCTGGCGGATCTCTAAACCCACCACCGCCCCCCTTGTGGGAGCGAGCCTGCTCGCGATAGCGGTGGCACATTCAACATTGATGCAAGCTGACACTCCGCTATCGCGAGCAGGCTCGCTCCCACATGAAACCGAGTCGTTGGAGACTTATTTGTAAAAGGACAACACCATGCGCATCGTCGTTGCCTTGGGCGGTAACGCCCTCCTGCGTCGGGGTGAACCCATGACCGCCGACAATCAACGCAGCAACATCCGCATCGCGACCCAACAGATCGCGAAGATCCACCCCGGCAATCAACTGGTCATTGCCCACGGCAATGGTCCGCAGGTCGGCCTGCTGTCGTTGCAGGCGGCGGCCTATACCCCGGTTTCGGCGTATCCGCTGGACGTACTAGGGGCCGAAACCGAAGGCATGATCGGCTACATCATCGAACAGGAACTGGGCAATCTGCTGGACTTCGAAGTGCCCTTCGCGACGCTGCTGACCCAGGTCGAAGTGGACGCCAACGACCCGGCCTTCCAAACCCCCAGCAAGCCCATCGGCCCGGTCTACAGCCAAGAGGAGGCGCAGAAACTGGCCGCCGAAAAAGGCTGGGCCATTGCCCCGGACGGCGACAGATTCCGCCGCGTGGTCGCCAGCCCCAGACCCAAGCGGATCTTTGAAATCCGCCCGATCAAGTGGCTGCTGGAAAAAGGCAGCATCGTGATCTGTGCCGGCGGCGGTGGCATCCCGACGATGTATGACGCCGACGGCAAGCTGCAAGGTGTCGAAGCGGTGATCGACAAGGACCTGTGCTCGGCGTTGCTGGCCGAGCAATTGGAGAGCGACCTGCTGGTGATCGCCACCGACGTCAACGCGGCCTTCATCGACTTTGGCCAGCCGACCCAGAAAGCCATCGCCCAGGCCCATCCCGACGAAATGGAAAAACTCGGCTTCGCCGCCGGTTCCATGGGCCCCAAGGTGCAGGCGGCCTGCGAATTCGCGCGCAACACCGGCAAGGTCGCGGTGATCGGGTCGCTGTCAGACATCGATGCTATCGTCCAAGGCACCGCCGGCACCCGCATCAGCACGGCGACCGCCGGCATCGCTTATCGGTAACAGGAAACTTGCGGGGCAGATCCGCGGTCTGCCCTACTTCACGCCTTTCATGGAGAGTCGCTCATGGCCATGTTCCAACCCGGTCACCTGCATATGGAGCGTCACGCGCTGAACAAGGACGATTACAGCTACAACCTGTGCCTCGACTACGAGCTCGCCCAGGACCCCAAGGAAGGCCAAGGCATGTCGTTCCGGCTGCACGGCACGGTCGAGGACAACACCGTGGACGAGAGCTTTTTCCTGGCCAAGGACCAGGCCTTCGACTTCGCCCGCCACGCCACCCGCATCGCCCAGAAATACGGCATGCCCAAGAGCGCCAGCATCGGCTCGATGCACAAGTACTACGACGAAATGTTCGAGGATGTGCGCCAGCAACTGCACATCAAGGCGGGGGATCCGATGAAGCCTGAGCATCTGGCGTAGCTCACCCGATATCACGCAGAGCCCCTGTGGGAGCGAGCCTGCTCCGGGCGGCGATCCGACGATAGCGGAGTGTCAACTGGCATCAATGCTGGATGTGCCGCCGTCATCGCGAGCAGGCTCGCTCCCACAGGGGAGTTATCAGTGTCCTGAATACCGAGTCAGATCCAGTACGCGCTCAACTGGCAACCCACCCGCGCTGACCTATGCTTAACACAGTACCCCCGGGTATTCGTTCAGAGGTCACCGCCATGAACATCAAAACAAAAAGACGTTTCGCCATTTTCATCACCTGCGCCGCCACGCTTGCGCTGTATGGCACTGCGGCCTACCGGGTCGAGCAGGCCAGGCAGCAACCCCGTGAATACGCCAGTTGCAACCTGGAACGCTGCATTCCCCATAACGCGACCTTGAACGCCCTGCGCTGAGGCGGGTTCAGTCGTCCGGCTGATCGGTCTTGAGCCGATCCCGGAACGCCTTGGGCGAAATCCCCACTCGTCGGCGGAACAGTCGGGTGAAGTTGGTCGGGTCGGAGAACCCGAGCATCTCGGAAATCTCGTAGATAGTCAGGCCGGTGTAGGTCAGCAGCCGCTTGGCTTCCAGCAATTGGCGCTCGTGCATGATCTGCAACGCCGGCTGCCCTGCCAGTTCCCGGCAGGTGCCGTTGAGGTGCGACACCGAGATGCCCAGTCGATGGGCCAGGTCCTCGACCTTGACGTGCTGGCGATAGGTCTCTTCCACCAGTTGAATGAACCCGTTGAGGTATTCCCGCGCCCGTTGCGGACGCTGGGTCTGGGTGCGGCGCTGCATCACCTGGCGGCTGACCCAGACCATGATCACGCTGACCAGCGCGTGCATCAGCATTTCCCGGGCCGGTTGATGGCCCATGTATTCGGCTTGCAAGGCGCTGAACAGGCTGTTGAGGTACTCGGCGTTTTCACCGGCCGGGTAACTTTCAGCCTGGGCCAACACGTTCACTGAATGCCCCAACTGCCCTTGCAGGTGCGTCACCAACGGCGCCGCCAGGGTCACCACGTAGCCTTCCACGTCCTCGGAAAAGCGGAAACCATGCACCGACAGCGGCGGCAGGATCTGCACCGCCGGCTTATCGAGTTGCGTGCGCTGGCCTTCGATCTCCAGTTCTGCCTGGCCCTTGAACACGAACAACAACTGGCACAGGTCGGCGTGCCGGTGAGGTTTGATTTCCCATTGGTGTTCACGGCTGCGCTTGGAAATGGTTTCGCAGTGCAGCAGGTCCGGCGTCGGCCACTCCTGGCTCTCTCCGTAGAGCTTGAACACCGGGATCGTAGGCAGGTCTGGTTTTTTCATGACGAGGATCCGGGCCTGGGGTTGCGGGCGATAATCGCACCAATTGGCAGAATGAACAGGTATCGGCGCAGTTTTCCCCTTCAACTGACAGGTCCGCAAGCGAAAAATGCAGGCACACGGTCCATAACCCTCAACACCGACCTCAGTCGTGTGCTTTGTGTGAGTCATAACAACAATGAAAACCCTCAAGACCCAAGTCGCCATCATCGGCGCCGGCCCCTCCGGGCTGCTGCTCGGCCAGTTGCTGCACAACGCCGGGATCGACACCGTCATTCTCGAACGCCAGACTCCGGACTATGTGCTGAGCCGCATCCGCGCCGGCGTACTGGAGCAAGGCATGGCCGACCTGCTGCGCCAGGCCGGCGTAGGCCAGCGCATGGACGCCGAGGGCCTGGAACATGACGGTTTCGAGCTGGTACTCAACGGTCGCCGGGTGCACATCGACCTCAAGGGGCTGACCGGCGGCAAGAATGTGATGGTCTACGGCCAGACCGAAGTGACCCGCGACCTGATGGCCGCCCGAGAACAGAGCGGTGGCCGTACGCTGTATCAGGTCGACAACGCCCAACCCCACGACATGCAGACCGACCAGCCCTTCGTGACCTTCGAGCACCAAGGCGAATCCTGGCGCCTGGACTGCGACTACATCGCCGGTTGCGACGGTTTCCACGGCGTAGCGCGGCAGTCGATCCCGGCGGACCGCCTCAAAGTCTTCGAGCGGGTCTACCCGTTCGGTTGGCTTGGCATCCTGGCCGACACTGCGCCGGTCCACGAGGAACTGGTCTACGCCCGTCACGAACGCGGTTTCGCCCTGTGCAGCATGCGCTCCAAGACCCGTACCCGTTACTACCTGCAAGTCCCCGCCGAAGAACAGCTGGCCGATTGGCCGGACGAGCGCTTCTGGGCCGAACTGAAAGCGCGCCTGCCCGCCGACCTGGCCGAAGCCTTGGTGACCGGTCCATCGATCGAGAAAAGCATCGCACCGCTGCGCAGCTTCGTGGTCGAGCCGATGCAGCACGGGCGAATGTTCCTGGTGGGTGACGCGGCTCACATCGTCCCGCCCACCGGGGCCAAGGGCCTGAACCTGGCGGCCAGTGACGTCAGCACGCTGTTCAACATCCTGCTCAAGGTCTATCGCGACGGCCGCGTGGACCTGCTGCAGCGGTACTCGGCCATCTGCCTGCGGCGCGTCTGGAAGGCTGAACGGTTCTCCTGGTGGATGACCTCGATGCTGCATCGCTTCGATGACGACGCCTTCAACCAGCGCATCAGCGAAGCGGAGTTGGAATACTTCGTCGACTCCGAAGCGGGGCGCAAAACCATCGCGGAAAATTACGTGGGACTTCCTTACGAGGCTATCGAATAGTCGGCTATCGACTTACACTGCGGGCTCCGTTCCACTCGCCTCACCGGCGCGATGCCCGCAGGTTTTGCCGTGAATCAGCCCGAAAGCCCTCAAGCCCAGAAACCGGCCATCCGCAGCGTATTGGTGGCGCTGATGCTGGCGATCTTCCTCGGCGCCCTGGACCAGACCATCGTCGCGGTCTCGATGCCGGCCATCTCCGCACAATTTGCCGATGTCAGCCTGCTGGCCTGGGTGATTTCCGGCTACATGGTCGCCATGACCGTGGCGGTGCCGATCTACGGCAAGCTCGGCGACCTGTACGGTCGACGCCGGCTGATGCTGTTCGGCTTGGGCCTGTTCACCCTGGCCTCGCTGCTCTGCGGGCTGGCGCAAAACATGGAACAACTGGTACTGGCGCGGATCATCCAGGGCATCGGTGCCGGCGGGATGATTTCGGTGAGCCAGGCCATCATCGGCGACATCATCCCGCCCCGGGAGCGAGGCCGTTACCAGGGTTATTTCAGCGGCATGTACGCCGTGGCCAGCGTCGCCGGGCCGGTGCTGGGCGGCTACATGACCCAATACCTGTCCTGGCGCTGGGTGTTCCTGATCAACCTGCCGCTGGGCCTGGGCGCCTGGCTGGTGGCGCGACGGGCGCTGGTCGGGCTGCCGGTGCCGCAGCGCACGCCGATCATCGATTACCCGGGCACCGTGTTGCTGATCATCGGCCTGACCGCGCTGTTGCTGGGCATTACCCAATTCGGCCAGGGCCACGCCTGGTACAGCCGCGAAGTGCTCGGGCTGCTGGGTTGCGCGGTGTTGGTACTGGGGGTGTTTGCCTGGCACGAGCGCCGCGCCCGCGAGCCGCTGCTGCCGATGCACCTGTTCGTCAACCGCAGTGCGGTGTTGTGCTGGTGTACGGTGTTCTTTACCAGTTTCCAGGCGATTTCCCTGACCGTGCTGGTGCCGTTGCGTTTTCAGAGCGTGACCGGCGCCGGTGCCGACAGCGCCGCGTTGCACCTGCTGCCACTGGCGATGGGCTTGCCGATAGGGGCGTATTGCGCCGGGCGCCGGACCTCGGTCACCGGGCGCTACAAACCGATGATCCTCAGCGGCGCCCTGCTCTTTCCCTTCGCCATTCTCGGCATGGCCTTCACCCCACCTGCCGCGTTCTGGCTCAGCAGCCTGTTCATGCTACTCAGCGGCATCGCCTCCGGCATGCAGTTCCCCACCTCGTTGGTGGGCTCGCAGAACTCGGTGCAACAACGGGACATTGGCGTCGCCACCAGCACCACCAACCTGTTCCGCTCCCTCGGCGGCGCGGTGGGCGTGGCCTTGATGTCGGCGTTGCTGCTGGCGTTGTTGCAGGACTCCAGCTTCGCCCAACTGGCCGGCGCGTCGCTGCTGGGCGAAGGCCATTCCGGCAACGTCTTGCTGGACGGCCTGAACGCTGCCCCGGGCACGGCCCAGGACGCCCTGCGCCAAGAGCTGCAAAGCACCTTTCGGAATCTGCTGCTGATCAGCGCAGCGGTCTCGCTGCTGGGGCTGGCGGCGGCGGTGGCGATGCCGAACCAATTGTTGCGTGGGCGGGATGAGAAAGTGCGGTAGCGCGCCAACCTCTGGTTAGCGCAGAACCCTGGAGGTAGTGCAGAACCCTGGGTTAGTGCAGAACCCCTGTGTGCTTTACGCCGTCGCCGCTGCCCCCACCGGCTCCACCCCAGCACTCAGCCCTTCCTTCATCCGCTTGGCATCACGCACAAAACAGCGTGACGCCAGGAACAGAAACACCATGGTCAAAAACAACGCCACCGGGATCAGGTACATCGCGTCGTGCAGGCCAATGGCCTTGAACGCTTCGCTCATCTGGTCGACGCCGGCGGCGGCCATGGCCGTGCGAGCGAAATAGTCGGACAAACCGCCTACCACCACCGGCCCCAGGCCACCACCGAGCAGGTACAACCCGGCGAAGAACAAGGCCATCGCCGTGGCCCGCAGACGGGGTTCGACCACGTCCTGGATCGCCGTGTACACGCAGGTATAGAAGTTGTAGGCGAACAGCCAGCCGACGCTGAACACCGCCACGAACACGCCTATTTCAATTCGTCCGGCGTGCAACGCCCACGCGGTGGTCACCGTGGAGATCACCAGGCTGAACGCGGCGAACAACAACCGGCCACTGGGCACGCGCTGGTGGATCTTGTCGGCAACCCAGCCGCCCAGGGTCAACCCGAACAACCCGGTCACGCCGACCATGATCCCGGTGGCCACCGCCGCCTCGTGCAACGGCATCAGGAAGTAACGCTGCAGCATCGGCACCAGGAACGAGTTACAGGCGTAGGTGGCGAAGTTGAAGCACAGCCCGGCCAGCACCAGCCACAGGAAAGTCGGAATCGCCAACACCCGGCGAATCGGCCGGTCGATTTTTTCCTGGGACACCTGCACGGTTTCCGCCGCGCCGCGCTTGGGTTCCTTGATGAAAAACATGAACAACGCCAGCAGCAGCCCCGGCACCGCCGCGATAAAGAACGGCGCACGCCAGCTGTCGAAAGCCTTGACCATCGCGCCGATGGTGAAGAATGCCAGCAGCAGCCCGATCGGCAGGCCCAGCATGAAAATGCCCATGGCCCGCGCCCGCCGGTGGGCCGGGAACAGATCGCCGATCAGCGAGTTGGCAGCTGGCGCGTAGCTGGCCTCGCCGACTCCCACACCCATGCGCACCAGCAGAAATGCCCAGAAGCTGCCCACCAGACCGTTGACTGCCGTCAGCGCGCTCCAGGCCGCCAGGCCCCAGCCCATCAACTTGCTGCGCGAACCGGTGTCGGCCAAGCGCCCCAGAGGCAGACCGGCAATGGCATAGACGATGGTGAACGCGGTGCCGATGATGCCGATCTGGAAGTCGCTGAGGCTCCACTCCATGCGGATCGGCTCGATGATGATCGCTGGGATGGTGCGGTCGAAGAAGTTGAACAGGTTGGCGAGGAACAGCAGGAACAGAATGCGCCAGGCATTCGCCGCTTGGGTCGAGTTCTGCATGGGTCCGTCTCTTTATTGTCATGGGGCGGCGGCGAAGCTTCCGAGCCCGGAATCTGCAATCTAGAGAGCAGCGGGCGGGCTGTCTGCGATCATTCGCACGGCTGATACCCGACCATGGCGGGCGACGGGTTTCTTGACGGCAGTCAACTCTCTGTAACATTTGCCATCATTTTGCCCGATCCCGACTAAAGATCACGTTCCGGTGGCCGATCCAACGTGAACAGATTCTCCCGAGCGCTGTTCAGGCGTGTGCCTTGAGCGCTAGGGCCGACTTCGCGCCAACACGGACGCGAGCTCCCATCCTCGATGGTTCGATGACCGCGATCATCGCACCAACCAGTTCAGGCAAACGGCGCACAATGACTTCCAAAAAATCAGCCACTGCGGTATCCGATCTGACCCTGGGCCCGGCCGCCAACGGCCTCGAAACGTCGACGACGTCGAGCTACTCACGGCCCTTGTCGACCCAGCAATACCTGTACTTCACCGAAACCAACACCGACCGCATCCTCGACAACCTCGATGGCCTGCGTGACAGCGTGTTCCCACGTCCGCCCCATCTGGTGGACGATGAAACCGACCGCGGCCAGCAGGAATTCCCCTCGGTGTGCCTGATCGGCCTGGGCCGGTGCGGCTCCAACATCGCGTTGGACGTGGCGGAGCTGGTGTACAACGCCCGCAAGTTCTACCTCAACGAATTCAACGCCGAAGACAAACACTACATCGACAAGGGCTACAGCCCCGCGCAATGGATCCGCCACAACCTGCGCCTGGGCAACAGCAAGGCAACCAAGCCGGTGTTCCTGGTAGAGCCGTTAGTGATGCTGGGCGACCTGGACAAGGACATCGCCGGGCGCATCCGCTTCTCGCGCAAGGGCGAAAAAAGCGGCTTTCTGCGCGACTACAGCAAAATGAAAATCATGGACTTGTCGGAAGTCCACGCCGGGGGCGCCGGTAACGCGCCGATCCTCGGCCAGTACCTGGCCAAGATCATCCTGAACAAGGACACCCAGCGCTTCTCCAGCCCCGACTGGAAAATGATCCACTCGTACCTGATCGACAGCTGCGGCATCAAGGCCAACCAGTCGCGCCTGTACTTCTCGATCTTCAGCGCCGGCGGCGGTACCGGTTCGGGCATGGCCTCGGAGTTCGGCCTGGCCCAGCAATACTCGTACATGAACAAGACGTTCGACACCAAGCCGATGGATGAACACGACAGCAAGAGCGGTCATTCCTTCGTCTTCGAACCGATCTTCACCAGCGGCATCTGCGTGCTGCCGAACATTTCCGACCACCGCAGCGAAATGTCCGAGGCGCTGCACATCAACGCCGGACGCTTGCTGTGCAAGTACCTGTCGGAAGAATGGGATTTCTCGTACAACTTCGCCAACGAAGACAGCAGCGAAGCCAGCGTGATGGGGCGTATCCGCCCATGGAACGCGATGATGCTGATTTCCAACGACATCATGCGCTACGCCGAAGAAAGCGATGACGGCAACATCCAGAACATCGATGTCAACGCCATGGAGAAGCACGCCAACCAGTACATCTCCCAGCAGATCTTCAACATCCTGACCGCCCAGGCCGTCACCACCGACTACGACCAGAACTATTTCCGCCGCGCCGGCATCGACATCGGCGAGACCATCCGCCTGGACGCCAACGACCTGTTCATGAGCCTGGCCGGCCCGGTGGCGATTGCCTACGCCGAATCCGTCGTTCCGGAAACCCCGGCGCCCAGCAACGACAAGTTCAAGGTGTTCGATAAAGAACCGCCGCGCCTGAACATCGATGACCTGTTCTTCCGCTCCATCGACCTGCCGCACTTCAACAAGGTCACCCAGGCCATCGAAGGCATCAGCCTGTTGCCGATCGAGTCCAAGCGCTACCGGGCATCGCTGGAGCAGTACAAGAATTCCGGCTACGACGCCGCGGCCCTGCATGACCTGCACTTCTTCAAGAACTGCTCGTCGGTGGTGTCGATTGTCTCGCTGCCCAAGGACTACAAGCTGTCCTACATGGACCTGAACCGGCTCAAGACCCACCTCAACAGCCTGTTCCCCAACACCACGCTCAAGCGTTACGCGCTGGTGATCGGCGCCTCGGCCAACCTGTCGCTGACCACCCTGATCGCCAAGAGCCCGTGCCTGTCGGATGATTTCCTGACGCTGATCGTGGCCTTCATCAAGCGCTGCTTCGCCCGCACCCCGTACCGCTTCGACGACACCCTGGACAACTCGATCCTGGACTTCATCATCAATGAAGATTTCGACGAAGAGCGCATCGACGAGCTGCTCAACGAGTTCGAAAACCCGGCGAAGATCCTCGACACGAACTGGTACGCCATCAAGCCGATGTACGAGAAGAAATACCGCGAGCTGATCAGCGACAAGGAGAAGTTCGTCTCGATCAACGACATCCGCCTGTCCCGGGATTGCGTGAAGAAAGCGATCAAGTACCTGCGCGAGATCTACCGTCACCGCATCGGCAAGACCAAGGTTATTTCGCTCAATAACCATACGGGGCGGACTTACTGAGGCAGGCACGACACCGCGTCGCTCCCAATCGCGAGCAGGCTCGCTCCCACATTTGACCGCGTTCATGCTGATTCACGCGGTTTCCTGTGGGAGCGAGCCTGCTCGCGATAGCGGTCTCGAATCAGGGACCATACAACATCCAGAAACAATTAAGCAGCCCTACGGCTGCCCAATAAACTGTTCCCGTTACGTATACGTCACCCTCCCCTGTGGCGTTTCACCACGGCAGGGTGCCATCACGCTACTCACCTACACACTTTCTATCGATCAGGATCACGACCCAACTTGGTGCATCGATCAATTCGACGCCCTTTCCTGGATCATTATCCAAGGCGAAACCACCACTGCCCAAAGCTGCGGATCACGTTGCAGAAAATCCAGCGCCCGCGTTTCAGACAGCTTGGCAAGCTGCCCGGCGGCCAGCCAGGCGGCGACTTTGTCGCCTTCGTCCTGGGCAACGGCTTCGGCAGCGGCGATCAGATCCAGCGTCGGGTCGACCCACAATAGGGCACCCTTGGCAAAGAACGGCTCCAGCTCTTTCCAAGTGATTGATGCGGTTTCACCAAGCAGCTTGGCATAGAGGGTGCTAGGTTCTTCATTCATGGGAGCTGTCCGGAAAAGAAATCGGCGCGAATGATAACGTCGGTGGTCCGGCAGAAAAACCCGGTAGCAATTGGAGTACCGATTGAAAAGTGCAGCAGCGCCACGGATTGCCGATTTTCCCCGGACAACACCCGCCGCAATTCTGTATTTTCCTTTCAATAAAGCGACACCCTCAGGTTTTGCCCCCAAGCGCCAGCTTCCCTTGCCAACAACCGGCGCTCTACACTGTACCGGTACAGTTGCCGGGGGCATTTTCCGCGAGGATATCCAAGATATCTGACCCGGTTCTGCTGCTACGGCGCCAGGACTATAAAAATTACAACAGCATGAGTGGAGCACTATGACTAAGGCTACTAAGCAGATTTCCAAACTGTTTGCCGCTATGGTTCTGGCCGGGGTTGCCAGCCATTCGTTCGCCGCCGACACCATCAAGATCGGCATCGCCGGCCCGAAAACCGGCCCTGTGGCCCAGTACGGCGACATGCAGTTCAGCGGTGCCAAGATGGCCATCGAGCAGATCAACGCCAAGGGCGGCGTCGACGGCAAGCAACTCGTGGCCGTTGAATACGACGACGCCTGCGATCCGAAACAAGCCGTTGCGGTCGCGAACAAGGTCGTCAACGACGGCGTCAAGTTCGTCGTCGGCCACCTGTGCTCCAGCTCCACCCAGCCGGCTTCGGACATCTATGAAGACGAAGGCGTGGTCATGATCACCCCGGCCGCCACCAGCCCGGACATCACCGCTCGCGGCTACAAGATGATCTTCCGCACCATCGGCCTGGACAGCGCCCAAGGCCCTGCGGCCGGCAACTACATCGCCGACCACGTCAAGCCGAAAATCGTTGCGGTCCTGCACGACAAGCAGCAGTACGGCGAAGGCATCGCCAGCGCCGTGAAGAAAACCCTCGAAGGCAAAGGCGTCAAGGTTGCCGTGTTCGAAGGCGTGAACGCCGGCGACAAAGACTTCTCCTCGATGATCGCCAAGCTCAAGCAAGCCAACGTCGACTTCGTCTACTACGGCGGCTACCACCCGGAGCTGGGCCTGATCCTGCGTCAATCCCAGGAAAAAGGCCTGAAGGCCAAGTTCATGGGTCCGGAAGGCGTGGGTAACGACTCCATCTCACAAATCGCCAAGGAATCCTCCGAAGGCCTGCTGGTGACCCTGCCGAAATCCTTCGACCAGGATCCGGCCAACGTTGCCCTGGCTGACGCGTTCAAGGCCAAGAAAGAAGACCCGAGCGGTCCGTTCGTGTTCCCATCCTACTCTGCAGTGACCGTGATCGCCGACGCCATCAAGGCTGCCAAGAGTGAAGACGCGGGCAAAGTGGCTGAAGCCATCCACGCCGGCACCTTCAAGACCCCTACCGGTGACTTGAGCTTCGACAAGAACGGCGACCTGAAGGACTTCAAGTTCGTAGTCTACGAGTGGCATTTCGGCAAGCCTAAAACCGAAGTTTCGCCTCAGTAAGGCCTTGCCTGACTGACTGCCAATAAAGCCCACGGCGTGCCGTGGGCTTTGTTTTAAATGTATTGGGCCGCGCTGGCGTGATCCGCCAGTCTTCCCACCTGAAAATCTCAAAACCGTCATCAGCGGTTCGCTGGCAAACCTCGTGCTCGAAGTGGATGCAGATCCATGGGGCCCGGGCGGGAAAATGACTCCACCAGTGAAATGCGTATCAGGTTTTTAGGAGCGCTGTAATGCCTGACATCTATCACTTCTTCCAACAGCTGGTTAACGGCCTGACCGTTGGCAGCACGTATGCCCTGATCGCCATCGGCTACACGATGGTCTACGGCATCATTGGAATGATCAACTTCGCCCACGGCGAGGTGTACATGATCGGCTCCTACGTGGCGTTCATCGCCATCGCCGGGCTGAGCATGATGGGACTCGACAGTGTCCCGCTGTTGATGACCGCGGCTTTCATCGCGAGCATCGTGGTCACCAGTTCCTATGGCTACAGCATCGAACGGATCGCCTACCGCCCCCTGCGCGGCAGCAACCGTCTGATCCCGCTGATCTCCGCCATCGGCATGTCGATCTTCCTGCAAAACTCGGTACTGCTCTCGCAAGACTCCAAGGACAAATCCATTCCCAACCTGATCCCGGGCAACTTCGCCATCGGGCCAGGCGGGGCACATGAAGTGCTGATTTCCTACATGCAAATCGTGGTGTTCGTGGTGACCCTGGTCGCCATGCTCGGCCTGACGCTGTTCATCTCCCGCTCCCGCCTGGGCCGCGCCTGCCGCGCCTGCGCCGAGGACATCAAGATGGCCAACCTGCTGGGCATCAACACCAACAACATCATCGCCCTGACCTTCGTCATCGGTGCGGCCCTGGCGGCCGTCGCTGCGGTGCTGTTGAGCATGCAATACGGTGTGATCAACCCCAACGCCGGTTTCCTCGTGGGCCTGAAGGCCTTCACCGCCGCAGTACTGGGCGGCATCGGCAGCATTCCCGGCGCGATGCTCGGCGGGCTGGTGCTGGGCGTGGCGGAAGCCTTTGGCGCCGACATCTTCGGCGACCAGTACAAGGACGTCGTGGCATTCGGCTTGTTGGTTCTGGTTCTGTTATTCCGGCCGACCGGCATCCTGGGCCGCCCGGAGGTTGAAAAAGTATGACTAGGCATCTCAAATCGGCGCTCTTCAGCGCCCTGCTGGTCTGGGCCGTGGCCTACCCGGTACTCGGTCTTAAACTGACCATCGTTGGCATCAACCTGGAAGTGCACGGCACCAGCCCGACCATCCTGGCGGTCATCGCCATCTGTTCGGTACTGATGTTCCTGCGGGTGTTGTTCAGCACGCAGATCAGCGCGGCCTGGAAGTCGTCGCCCAGCCTGCCGGTGATCCCGGCCAAGGCCAGCCACTTCCTGACCTTGCCGACCACCCAGCGCTGGATCATCCTGGCCCTGATCGTCGTGGCCCTGATCTGGCCGTTCTTCGGCTCCCGCGGTGCCGTGGACATCGCCACGCTGATCCTGATCTACGTGATGCTCGGCCTCGGCCTGAACATCGTGGTAGGCCTGGCCGGCCTGCTGGACCTGGGTTACGTCGGCTTCTACGCGGTCGGCGCCTACAGCTACGCGCTGCTGTCGCACTACTACGGCCTGAGCTTCTGGATCTGCCTGCCGATCGCCGGGCTGATGGCCGCCACCTTCGGTTTCCTGCTGGGCTTCCCGGTGCTGCGTCTGCGCGGTGACTACCTGGCAATCGTGACCCTGGGCTTCGGTGAAATCATCCGCCTGTTCCTGCGTAACCTGACCGATATCACCGGTGGCCCGAACGGCATCAGCAACATCGAGAAACCGACGTTCTTCGGCCTGACCTTCGAACGCAAAGCCGCCGAAGGCCTGCAGACCTTTCACGAATACTTCGGCCTGGAATACAACTCAATCAACAAGGTGATTTTCCTTTACCTGGTTGCGCTGTTGCTGGCCCTGGCCGCGCTGTTCGTCATCAACCGCCTGCTGCGCATGCCGATCGGCCGCGCCTGGGAAGCGCTGCGCGAAGACGAAATCGCCTGCCGCGCCCTGGGTCTCAATCCTACAGTGATCAAGCTGTCGGCCTTCACCCTCGGTGCTGCATTCGCCGGGTTCGCCGGCAGTTTCTTCGCCGCCCGCCAGGGTCTGGTGACGCCGGAATCCTTCACCTTCATCGAGTCGGCGATCATCCTCGCCATCGTCGTGCTGGGCGGGATGGGCTCGCAATTGGGGGTGATCCTGGCCGCCGTGGTGATGATCCTGCTGCCTGAAATGATGCGTGAATTCAGCGAATACCGCATGTTGATGTTCGGCGCCCTGATGGTGCTGATGATGATCTGGCGTCCTCAAGGTTTGCTGCCTATGCAACGCCCACACATGGAGCTGCGCAAATGAGCCGCGAGATCCTCAAGGTTGAAAATTTAAGCATGCGTTTCGGCGGCCTGCTGGCCGTCAACAATGTGGCCCTGACGGTGAAAGAGAAGCAGGTGGTTGCGCTGATCGGGCCGAACGGCGCGGGCAAGACCACCGTGTTCAACTGCCTGACCGGCTTCTACCAACCCACCGGCGGCAGCATCCTGCTGGACGGCGAGCCGATCCAGGGCCTGCCGGGCCACAAGATCGCCTTGAAGGGCGTGGTGCGCACCTTCCAGAACGTACGGTTGTTCAAGGACATGACCGCGATCGAGAACCTGTTGATCGCCCAGCACCGTCACCTGAACACCAACTTCTTCGCGGGTCTGTTCAAGACCCCGTCGTTCCGCAAGAGCGAGCGCGAGGCGATGGAGTACGCCGAGTACTGGCTGGACAAGGTCAACCTCAAGGAATTCGCCAACCGTACCGCCGGCACCCTGGCCTACGGTCAGCAACGTCGCCTGGAAATCGCCCGCTGCATGATGACGCGCCCGCGCATCCTCATGCTCGACGAACCCGCGGCCGGCCTGAACCCCAAGGAAACCGAAGACCTGAAAGCCTTGATCGGCGTGCTGCGTGAAGAGCACAACGTGACCGTGCTGCTGATCGAGCATGACATGAAGCTGGTCATGAGCATTTCCGACCACATCGTCGTGATCAACCAGGGCACGCCACTGGCCGACGGCACGCCGGAACAGATCCGCGACAATCCTGAAGTGATCAAAGCCTACCTGGGGGAAGCGTAAATGCTGCAGTTCGAAAACGTTTCCACGTTCTACGGCAAGATCCAGGCCCTGCACAGCGTCAACGTCGATGTCCGCCAGGGCGAGATCGTGACGCTGATCGGTGCCAACGGCGCCGGCAAGTCCACCCTGCTGATGACCCTGTGCGGTTCACCCCAGGCCCACAGCGGCAGCATCCGCTACATGGGCGAAGAACTGGTGGGCCAGGACTCGTCGCGAATCATGCGCAAGAGCATTGCCGTGGTGCCGGAAGGTCGCCGGGTCTTTGCCCGACTGACCGTTGAAGAAAACCTCGCCATGGGCGGATTCTTCACCGACAAGGGCGACTATCAGGAACAGATGGACAAGGTGTTGCACCTTTTCCCACGCCTGAAAGAGCGTTTTACCCAACGCGGCGGCACCATGTCCGGCGGCGAACAGCAAATGCTCGCCATCGGCCGTGCACTGATGAGCAAGCCCAAGCTGCTGCTGCTCGACGAACCGTCCCTGGGCCTGGCACCGATCATCATCCAGCAGATCTTCGACATCATCGAACAGCTGCGCAAGGATGGCGTCACGGTGTTCCTGGTCGAGCAGAACGCCAACCAGGCGCTGAAAATCGCTGACCGGGCGTACGTGCTGGAAAACGGTCGCGTGGTCATGCAAGGCACCGGCGAAGCCCTGCTGACCGACCCGAAAGTGCGCGAGGCGTATCTGGGCGGTTGAGTTCGTGACTTGATAACGGCCACTTTGTGGGAGCGAGCCTGCTCGCGATAGCGGTGGATCAGTGACATTGATGTTGGCTGATTCTCCGCTATCGCGAGCAGGCTCGCTCCCACATTGTTTTGTGGTGCTCTGGAAATTCGCTGTTTTTGCAAGCCGGACCCAAGGCCTGTTATTGCTAAAGCCGATCCAACGCCTCCCCACTGCGCTTGAACCAATCCATCAGATAATCCGCCAGCACCTGGGTCCGCTTGGGCAACCCGCCCTGATACGGGTGCACCAGGTACATCGGCATGCGCCGGGTCTGGTAATCGCGTAATACCCAGCGCAGGCGTCCGTCAGCCAATTCTTCATGCAACAGGTAGGACGGCAGCCGGGCGATGCCGGCACCGGCCAGGGCGGCCTTTTTCAACAGGCTGTAGTGATTGCTGGCAAACGGCCCGGATACCCGGACCCGCAAAAGCTCATGTTGCTGGTGATAAAGCCATTCTTCCCGGCCGCTGTAGTGGCTGTTGAGCAGACACTGGTGTTCGGCCAGGGCCTGAGGCGTCAGCGGCTCGCCATGCTGGTCGAGATAGGCCGGGCTGGCGCAGGTCACTTCGTGCCAGGCCAATAACGGCCGGGCCACCAGGCGCTCATCGATGGCGGCATCGGAGCGAATCGCCAGATCGAAACCGTCGCGGGTCAGATCGCGGTATCCATTGTTGAGCTCCAGTTCAAGTTGCACGTTGGGATAGGTGCGGGCGAACTCCGTCAGCAATCCATCGAAGAAGGTTTCGCCCAGCGAAACCGGAACCGTCATACGCACCGGTCCGGAAATATCATCCTTCAACCGCGCCAATGCCTGACGTGCCCTTTCCACCTGCACCAACAGCGCCTGCGCCTGGGGCAACAACGCCGCACCGGCCGCCGTAAGGCTCAGGCGCCGCGTTGTGCGCTGCAGCAGCCGCACGGAAAAACGGCTCTCCAACGAGCTGATCCGCTTGGACAACTGGCCCTTGCTGCAGCTCAATTGCTGCGCGGCCAGGGTGAAACTGCCGGCTTCCATCAACACGGCAAAGGCCGCCAAGTCATCCATCTCGCTCATTGGATTGTTTCCAATCGAAAACCAAAGGTTGCCTATTAGCGCGCTTATCGAAAGGAAAAACCACTCTAGACTGCGACCTCGTTCAACCCAAATGAGGAATCGCCCATGAAAATCCTGTTGATCGGCGCCAACGGCACCATCGGTTCGGCCATCGATAAAGAACTCTCGCCCCGCCATGAAATCGTCCGGATCGGACGCAACAGTGGCGAGCTGCAAGTGGACATCAGCGACAGCGCCTCGATCCGCGCGCTGTTCGAAAAGACCGGGCGTTTCGATGCCCTGGTCTGCGCAGCCGGTAATGTCACGTTTGCGCCGTTGGGCGACATGACCGAAGAAAGCTTCGCCCTGGGCTTGAAAGACAAGCTGATGGGCCAGGTCAACCTGCTGCTGATCGGCCGTGAATATGCTAACGATGGCGCATCCTTCACCTTCACCACCGGCGTGCTCAGCCACGACCCGATCAAGAGCGGCGCGTCGGCGGCCCTGGTCAACGGCGCCCTGGACAGTTTCGTCCGCGCGGCGGCAATCGAGTTGCCACGGGGCCTGCGGGTCAACTCGGTGAGCCCGAACGTGCTGCTGGAAGCCATGGGCAAGTACGCGCCGTACTTCCGCGGTTTCAAACCGGTGTCGGCCGCGGATGTCGCATTGGCCTACGCCAAGAGTGTCGAAGGCCTACAGACCGGTCAGGTATTTCACGTGGGCTAATGCCCCTTGTGATGCAGGATCAGTCTGAGTAACGTGGCGGCACTTGTCTGGAGACCCAATGATGCGTGCCGCCCGTTCACTGCTGTTTGTTGCCCTCCTGCCGCTGTTCGCCGGCTGCCAACTGCTCGACGCTCCACGCCAGAGCGCTTCCCACGCTGGCCAGACGCGCATGCAGGGCGAGCTGACGGCAGCCGACGGCAAACTGGTGTTCCAGCCATGTCAGGAACAGCGTCGCTACATCGTCAACGACAGCGGCGGCACCAGCGTGCTGCAACAGGCCGCCAGCCTGGCCAATGACCAGGGCAAGCTGTTTGCCGATGTGCGAGGCCGTATCGTCTCCAGTGCGGCGGCCGGTGCCGACAGCCAGTTGGACCTGGAACAGTTGTATCGCCTGGAGCGCTCGGGCAACGCCTGTGACGACGTCAATTTCAGACCGCTGGTGCTGCGCGCCAGCGGCCATGGCCCTGATTGGAGCCTCAACGCCAGCGGCAAAGGCATGGTGCTGGAACGTGAAGGCCAGCCGACACTGGCGGTGCCCTATCTGGAAGAACAACTGGGCGACGGCCGCTTCAACCTCAGCACCGAAGCCAACGGCCAGAAAGTCGAACTCTGGGTCGCGCCACAGCGCTGCGTCGACAGCGTCACCGGCAGTGTCCAGCACATGAGCGCCGAAATCCGCGTCAACGGCCAGATCCAGCGCGGCTGCGCCTATTTCGGTGGTGCGCGTAACGATTGATTCGATCGCCATGTGGGTGCTTCGCACCCAAGCGGGAGCAAGCTCCCTCGCCACATTGACCGGGCCCAACCTAGTATTGTGAACACCCCCATCCCGTGGCGAGGGAGCTTGCTCCCGCTCGGTTGCGTAGCGACCGCAAAAAAAAAGCGGGGCCGCTGCGCAGCCCAGCGGGAGCAAGCTCCCTCGCCACAAAAAGCGTCCTTCGCCACAAGGGACCAGGGCCACTTTAAATGAACGGCATGTAGGGGATCCGAGGATTGCAGCATATAATCGCCGGTTTGAAGCACGCCCTGGCGCAGTTGTGCGCCCCGCGAACCGGATCCCCTCATGTTACGAATCACCGAACTCAAGCTGCCGATCGATCACCCCGAAGAAGACCTGCGCGCCGCCATCGTGCAGCGCCTGGGCATCGCCAGCGATGAGCTGCTCGACTTCACCCTGTTCAAGCGCAGCTACGACGCACGCAAGAAATCCTCCGAACTGTGCTTCATCTACACCATCGACCTGACGGTGCGCGATGAAGCCAGCCTGCTGCGCAAGTTCGCCGATGACCGTAACGTCAACGAAGCGCCGGATGTCAGTTACAAAATGGTCGGCCAGGCCCCGGCAGACGTGGGCGAGCGTCCGATCGTAGTCGGCTTCGGCCCGTGCGGGATCTTCGCCGCCCTGCTGCTGGCGCAAATGGGCTTCAAGCCGATCATCCTCGAGCGCGGCCCGGAAGTCCGCCAGCGCACCAAGGACACTTGGGGCCTGTGGCGTAAAAGCGTGCTCAACCCTGAATCCAACGTGCAGTTCGGCGAAGGCGGCGCGGGGACGTTTTCCGATGGCAAGCTCTACAGCCAGATCAAGGACCCGAAGTTCCTCGGCCGCAAAGTCCTGCACGAATTCGTCAAGGCCGGGGCGCCGGAAGAAATCCTCTACGTCAGCAAACCGCACATCGGTACGTTCCGCCTGACCGGCGTCGTGGAGAACATGCGCGAACAGATTCGTGCACTGGGCGGTGAAGTACGCTTCCAGCAGCGGGTCACCGACGTGCTGATCGAGGACGGCCAATTGGTCGGTGTGGAACTGGCCGGCGGCGAACGCATCCATTCCCGTCATGTAATCCTCGCCTTGGGCCACAGTGCCCGCGACACCTTCCGCATGCTCCACAGCCGTGGCGTATACATGGAAGCCAAGCCGTTTTCGGTGGGTTTCCGGATCGAGCATCCGCAGTCGCTGATCGACAGCGCCCGGCTGGGCAAATACGCCGGCCACCCGAAACTCGGTGCTGCGGACTACAAACTGGTGCACCACGCCAGCAATGGTCGTTCGGTCTATAGCTTCTGCATGTGCCCGGGCGGCACCGTGGTGGCCGCGACGTCCGAACCGAACCGTGTCGTGACCAACGGCATGAGCCAATACTCGCGTAACGAGCGCAACGCCAACTCCGGCATTGTCGTCGGCATTACGCCGGAAGTGGATTATCCGGGCGGCCCGCTGGCAGGCATCGAATTGCAGGAACGCCTGGAGTCCCACGCCTTCGTGCTCGGCGGCAGCAACTACGAAGCGCCGGCGCAACTGGTGGGCGATTTTATCGCTGGCAAGCCGTCCACGGCCCTGGGCAGCGTCGAACCGTCCTACAAACCTGGGGTATCCCTGGGCGATTTGGCCCTGGCCTTGCCGGACTTCGCCATCGAAGCCATCCGCGAAGCCCTGCCAGCGTTCGAGAAACAGATTCGCGGTTACTCGCTGCACGACGCAGTACTGACCGGGATCGAAACCCGTACCTCGTCGCCGCTGCGCATCACTCGCAACGAATCGTTGCAGAGCCTGAACGTGAAGGGCCTGTTCCCGGCGGGCGAAGGCGCCGGCTACGCGGGCGGGATCCTATCGGCCGGCGTGGACGGGATCCGGATTGCCGAGGCGGTGGCGCGGGATATCCTCGGCCTCAAGGCCTGACTTCATGCCCCTGTGGGAGCGAGCCTGCTCGCGATAGCGGTGTCAGTCAGAAATTATTCGACTGATCTACCGCTATCGCGAGCAGGCTCGCTCCCACAAAGAGCAGCAGTGTCAGATATTTGCCCGCAACACACTCTCCGGCAGCGCGTCCCCGCCCTCCACACATGCCGCCACCGCATCCATCAATCCAATCAATTCATAGCCCTGCGCCTTGAGCCAGGCCGGGTCGTAGTAGGTCGTGGCATAGCGTTCGCCACCGTCGCACAAAATCGCCACGATCGACCCTGACTCACCCGCCTCCACCATCCGCTGCGCGGCGATCAACGCACCGATCAGGTTGGTGCCGCTGGAGCCGCCGACCCGCCGGCCCAGGCGCTCGGCCAGGTAGTGCATGGCCGCCAGTGACAACGCGTCCGGGACCTTGACCATCGCATCGATGACTTTCGGCAGGAACGACGCTTCGACCCGTGGCCGGCCAATGCCTTCGATTCGCGAGCCGCAATCCAGGCGCAGGCTGGCATCGCCGCTGCGGTAGTAGTCAAAGAACACCGAGCGTTCGGCGTCGGCACACAGCACCCGGGTGCGATGCTGGCGATACCGCACGTAGCGCCCCAGGGTCGCGGTGGTGCCGCCGGTGCCGGGGCTGGAAATCAGCCAACTGGGCTCCGGGTGCCGCTCGAAACGCATCTGTTGGAAGATCGATTCGGCAATGTTGTTATTGGCCCGCCAGTCCGTGGCGCGCTCGGCGTAAGTGAACTGGTCGATGAAGTGCCCGTCATGTTCACGGGCCAGGCGTTCGGATTCGGCGTAGATCTGCGTAGGATCGTCCACCAGATGACTCTGCCCACCGTAGAAGGCGATCTGTGCGATTTTTTCCCGGGAAGTGGAGGCCGGCATTACCGCGATGAACGGCAGCCCCAACAACCTTGCGAAGTACGCTTCGGAAATCGCCGTCGAACCGCTGGACGCTTCGATCACCGGCGCCCCGGGCTTGAGCCAGCCATTACACAACGCGTAGAGGAACAGCGAGCGGGCCAGTCGATGCTTGAGGCTACCGGTGGGGTGGCTGGACTCATCCTTGAAGTACAACTCGATACCCGGCAGGCCCGGCAACGGCAGCGGAATCAGGTGTGTGTCGGCGCTGCGCTGGAAGTCAGCCTCGATGATGCGGATCGCTTCGCGCGCCCACTGGCGGTGATCGGTCATGTGTTTTCTCGCTGGATCGGTTCGACGCGAGGCAGTCTCGCGGGCATGCAGGCACGACGGATATCGGAAAAACCAGGTGCAAGCTTAGGAAAAAACCGACATCGCGCACAGGTACAGCTAAGGTCCAATATGCGCCGTAACTGCCCGACCGCATGTCGGACACCTTGTAACGTCATATAACAAAAAAGAATATAAATTTTGTTTTAGCTTCTATCACTACGGGTTAGGGTGTGACCACTTTCTGATCGACGAATGGAGAGCAACCTTGGCTCTACGTAATTCTCTGACACGTTTCTTCCAGCTCGAAGCCGCCAGCGGCCTGCTGCTGATCGCCGCCGCCGTGCTGGCGCTGGTCATCAATAATTCGCCACTGTCCTGGCTGTACGGCGGCCTGCTGGACACCCCGGTGGTGGCCCAGGTCGGCGCGTTGAAGATCGCCAAGCCTTTGCTGCTGTGGATCAATGACGGCTTGATGGCCTTGTTCTTCCTCCTGATCGGGCTTGAGGTCAAACGCGAGGTGCTCGATGGGCAACTGTCGAAACCTTCGCAAATCGTCCTCCCGGGCGCCGCGGCGATTGGCGGCATGGTAGTGCCGGCCCTGATCTACTGGTTCCTCAACCGGGACAACCCGGCCGCCCTCGCGGGCTGGGCAATTCCGACCGCCACCGACATCGCGTTCGCCCTCGGTGTGCTCGCCTTGCTGGGCAAGCGTGTCCCGGTGTCTCTCAAACTGTTCCTGATGACCCTGGCGATCATCGATGACCTGGGCGCCATTATCATCATCGCCATTTTCTATTCCGGAGCGCTGTCCAGCTTGTCTCTGATGCTGGCGGCCGGTTGCATCGCAGTACTGGTGGTGATGAACCGGATGGGCGTGGTCAAACTCGGGCCCTATATGGTCGTTGGCCTGATTCTGTGGGTCTGCGTGCTCAAGAGCGGCGTCCATGCAACCCTGGCCGGGGTGACGCTGGCCTTCTGTATCCCGTTGCGCACGAAAAACGCCGAGAGCTCGCCGTTGCTTGCCCTGGAACACGCCCTGCACCCCTGGGTCGCCTTCGGCATCCTGCCGCTGTTCGCCTTCGCCAACGCAGGCCTGTCCCTGAGCGGCGTCACCGTCGAAAGCTTCACCCATCATGTGCCGATGGGCATCGCCATCGGCCTGTTGCTGGGCAAGACCCTCGGGGTCTTCGGCCTCACCTGGCTCGCAGTGAAAATCGGCATCGCCAGCCTCCCCGCGGGTGCCAACTGGGGCCAAGTATTGGGTGTAGCCATCCTCTGCGGCATCGGCTTCACCATGAGCCTGTTCGTCGGCTCCCTCGCGTTCGAACCGGGCACCAGCGACTACGCGGGCATGGACCGGATGGGCATTCTTACAGGGTCGATCCTGGCGGCGCTATTGGGCTACGCAGTGACAGCCGCAGCCAGCCGCAAGAGCACAGCAGTGCATTCCTGATCGCCGCAGTTCCAGAGGCGTAAATCATCGTGGCGAGGGAGCTTGCTCCCGCTGGGCTGCGCAGCAGCCCCATACTGGAAGCGAATCAAAAGCAGGTGCATGAACACCAATAGGTATGTTGCTGATCCATTGCCATCGCGAGCAGGCTCGCTCCCACAATTGGATTGGAGTACGACCAAGGAGCCAGGTCGGCCGCCAGGCCGCCTCGCCTTTGCTTTGCTTTGCTTTGCTTTGGCTTTTGATCTGACCGCCCCATCAACCACAAGGGCCGAACGCAGGCATTGCGCAGTGGGCAATCCGGCATGGATGCCGGGTTAGCCGCGCTGGGCCATGGATGGCCCTTCGCGGCGGGCCCACGGAGCAATGCCGGAGTGAGAGAACACCTCGCCTTGGCGAGGTGCCCAGTGGTGGGGCGAAGCCTTTTTTGCTTACTTTTTTTGGCGTTTGAAAAAAAGTAAGCCGCCGTCAGGGCGGAACCCTAAGCCGCCGTTACCGCAGCAACGGATATGCCCCCAGTCCCAACCCCAACCCACAAAACTCCAGCTTAGTGCGACACCCGACTCGTCCCACCCACAGTCGAAATCCGCACCCGCTCACCCACACGGAACACCTCATTCTCCTGCACCTGCTGCACATAGGCACGCATGCTGCCGTCGTCTTCACGAACAGTGATTTCCACACCCTGGGTACGGGTCAAACCTTCTTCAGTGGCGGAACCAAGCAACCCACCCGCCACAGCACCGATCACCGCCGCAACGACGCTACCGCGACCGCCACCAATGGCGCTACCACCGACACCGCCCACCACGGCACCGGCCGCGCCACCGATCGGAGTCTTGGTGCCTTCGATCTTGACTGGACGCAAGGACTCGATGGTCCCCATGCGAATCGTCTGCACGCGACGCGCTTCGTCACGGGAGTAGGAGTCACCGGTCAGGCTCGACTGGCAGCCAGTGAGCAACATCGCCATCGTGGAAAAGGAAGCAACCAGCAAAACAGACTTACGCATAGCATCACTCCAAAAGACAGGTATTCATTAAACTCCGCGACTTGACGCCTGTCACGGCCTCGCCGGGATAAAATTGTTTTCATTCAGGTGGGATACAGGCGCACCCGAAAAATTCACCCAACAGTAGCGCCAATTTTCGAAACCTGCGTCATCAACGCCGAGATTTTTCATGGATTACTTCATCATCGTCGCCACCACCGTGGCCGGTTTGTACTTCCACTGGTGGCTGTATGTGCGCATCAAGCGCTGGATGGACCGCGACTTGGCGCTGTCGCTGGCGGGGCAGGATGAGCAGAAAAAAACCTACATGCTGCAACAGCTGGCCCACGCTCGTGAGCAAGGGATCAAGCGCCGGGAGTTGCCGCAATGGCTGCAGGCCGCTGCGGCAAATTATCCTAAGGCGCCAGACGCTCGCGTATCCAGTCCGCCCCTTGCAGGCGGTAGTTGAGGCGATCGTGCAGGCGACTCGGGCGGCCTTGCCAGAACTCGATACGCTCGGGCAGCAAGCGATAACCACCCCAGTGCTCCGGGCAATGGGGTTGACTGTCGCTGAAGCGTTGCTCGGTAGCCTTGAGCAAATCTTCCAGTTCACCGCGCCCGGCGATCACCCGGCTCTGGGGTGAAGCCCAGGCGCCGAGGCGACTGCCCAGCGGACGGACTTGATAGTAGGCGTCCGACTCCTGCGCCGTCACCTTTACCACCTTGCCTTCGATGCGCACCTGACGCTCCAGGGCCGGCCAGAAAAACGTCATGGCCGCGAACGGATTCGCGGCCAGTTGCTGGCCCTTGGCGCTGTCGTAGTTGGTGAAGAAGGTGAAGCCCTGGGCATCCAGCCCCTTGAGCAACAGGATGCGGCAATGCGGGCGCCCGTCTTCATCCACGGTTGCCAGGGTCATGGCGTTGGCCTCCACCGGCGCCTGTTCGGTTTTCACCGCGTCGGCGAACCATTGGTGGAACAGGGCGAACGGCTCGGCCGGGGCTTGCGCCTCGGCCAGGCCATCACGGGTGTAGTCGCGGCGCATATCAGCCAGCGCTTGGGTCATGGCGCGTTCCTTGTGGTTAGCCCATCACTGTTTCGGGGTATCGGTGGCCGCGACCTTCTTGGTATCGCTGGCGGCCTTGGCCGGTTGGGGTTTCTTTGCCGGAGTAGCAGGCTTGGCCGGCGCTTTCTTCGCCGGTGCCTTGGCCGCAGCTTTTTTCGCCGGGGCTTTCTTGGTGGCCGGCGCCGCTGCTTTCTTCGCTGCCGGCGCTGGCGCCGGGGCGGCAGGCTTCACGTCCTGGGCCGCCACCATCGTTACAGGCGCCGGGGCTGGCATGTTGTACTTGCTCAGCAGCGCAACCATGGTGCTGGCCGGTGTCACCAGCAATTCCACACGACGGTTCAATGCACGGCCTTCGACGCTGTCGTTGGCCGCACGCGGCGCCACTGCACCCATGCCACGCAGCATCAGGCGATCACGCTGCAAGCCGCTGAGGCGGAAAATCGCTGCCACGGCCTGGGCACGTTCCTGGCTGAGTTTCTGGTTGGCCGGCGCAGCGCCCGAGGTATCGGCGTGACCGAGGACCAATACGGCGGTCTTGGGGTCCGCTTCGATTACCTTGGCGACGCGGGTGAATGGGCCGAGGGTTACCGGCAATAGCATGGCCGGGCGATCCGGGTTGAAGGAGCTGTCCACGGGCGCGGTGACAACCAACACGTTGTCGCGACGCTCAAGTTCGAGCTTGCTGTCCTGGATCGCGGTGCGCAGCTTCGGCTCGTAGTCGTCGAGCCAGGCCTGGGTGACCTTCGGATCGGGCATCGGTGCCGCCTTGGCGGTTTCCGGGTCCTTATCCTTGCCGCCGAACGGCCACCACCAGTGAGTCGCGCTCTCAGCCTTGGCTTGCGGCGCGACGGCCGCCGGCTTCAGGGGCGCCGCCGGGGCTGGCTCCTTGGTCGCGACCTTGTCGGAGCCGCCAAACGGCCACCAGCCACCGCCGCCCTCGGCATCATTTTGTGGAGTTTGTGCGCAACCGGTAATAGCGAAGCACAGCGCCAGAGCGAGGGTTTTATTCGATGACATTGGATATCCACAAAATGAACTGAAGGAAAAAATAAGGGGCCAGATTCGGCCACATAAACAGACGCTTGGAAACTGAAACGGGCACGGGGTTCCCGTAACCGCCCTCCTCGATAAGCTTTACAGACAAGTGGCAAGCACCCGTGCAAGGTTCTGCGCACGCGGATCCATCAGAACGTAAGGCCCGAGCGTATTGGTCACGAAGCCGAACGCCACGTCATGTTCCGGATCGGCAAAACCGATGGAGCCCCCTGCCCCCGGATGGCCGAACGCCCGTGGACCGAGGCCGAATGTCGCATTCGGCACGTTTGGCTGGTCGAGCATGCAACCCAGGCCGAAGCGGGTCTGGGTCAGCAATGTCTTGTCCTCACCAAGGCTGTGCTGGCGCGTCAACTCGTCGAGCATCTCACCTTCCAGCAAGCTGCCGTCCAGCAGCCCGGCATAAAACCCGGCCAGACTGCGGGCATTACCATGGCCGTTGGCCGCCGGTTGCTGCATGCGCCGCCACTCCGGCTTGTTGGTGCTGGTCATGATCGACGGTGGGTTGGTGAAGGCCCGGGTGGTCATGGCCGTGGGTTCACGCATGGTCACCTGTAGCAACCGCTGGGCCGCTGCGTCACCGACGTTGCCTTTGCCACGAGCGATGTGGGCCACGCGATGAAACTCTTCGTCAGCCAGACCCACATGGAAATCCAGGCCCAACGGCTTGGCGACCCGCGCCACGATGGACTCGCCCGGGCCACGCCCGTCCGCCCTGCGCAACAGCTCGCCGACCAGCCAGCCGTAGGTGATCGCGGCGTAGCCATGGCCTTCGCCCGGTGTCCACCAAGGTGTCTCAGCAGCCAGGGCATCGACCATGGTTTGCCAGTCATACAACGCTTCGGGCGCCAGCAACTCACGCAACGCGGGGAGCCCGGCCTGATGGCAGAGCAACTGGCGCAGGGTGACGGAAGCCTTTCCCGCCGCCGCGAACTCGGGCCAGTAACGGGCGACCGGGGCATCGAGTTGCAATTTGCCTTCGGCCACCAGTTGCAAGGCGGTGACGGCGGTGAAGGTCTTGGTGCAGGAGAACAGGTTGGCGATGGTGTCGCTGTGCCAGGCTTCATGACCATCCTTGTCGGCGGTGCCGGCCCACACGTCGATCACTGTGCGGCCACCGACCTGGATGCACAACGCCGCGCCGCGCTCCTGGGGATCGTCGAACAGCGCGGCGAATGCTTCACGCACCGCCTCGAATTGAAGCTCGTAATGGCCTTGAATCTGCACCCGCAACTCCCCTGCTCTAGCACTTCTGGACTGGCCGGCATTGTTCCAGCCATTGATTCATTTGAAAACAGCCGCGGGGCGGTTGGCCTGACGCCTCCCCCTTGTGGCGAGGGGATTTATCCCCGCTGGGCTGCGTAGCGGCCCTAAAGCCAGGCGACTCGATATGCCAGGATTTTCGGGTGGGCTGCTTGGGGTCTGCTACGCAGCCCAACGGGGATAAATCCCCTCGCCACAAAAAGCCCCTCGCCGCTGGCGGCATCTATCAGGAAATCTCCCGCCGAAACGGCGGCAACGCATTGAGGATCGCCTTGCCATAGCGCTGGGTCACCAGCCTGCGGTCGAGCAGGGTGATGGTGCCGCGATCTTCCTCGGTACGCAGCAGCCGACCGCAGGCCTGGACCAGTTTCAAAGAGGCGTCCGGCACCGAGATTTCCATGAACGGGTTGCCTCCGCGGGCTTCGATCCACTCGGCCAGTGCGGCTTCCACCGGATCATCGGGCACCGAGAAGGGGATCTTGGCGATCACCACGTGTTCGCAATAGGCGCCGGGCAAGTCCACGCCTTCGGCAAAGCTCGCCAGGCCGAACAGCACGCTGGAATCGCCGCCGTCGACCCTTGCCTTGTGCTTGTTCAGGGTTTCCTGCTTCGACAGGTTGCCCTGGATGAACACCTGCTTGCGCCAGTCGCGGTCCAGGCCATCGAACACGTCCTGCATCTGTTTGCGCGAGGAAAACAGCACCAGGGTGCCGCGCGAGCCCTCCACCAGTTCCGGCAGATCGCGAATGATCGCGGCAGTATGGCCGGCGGCGTCCCGTGGATCGGCGTTGAGGTCCGGCACCCGCAGCACGCCGGCATCAGCGTGGTGGAACGGGCTTGGCACCACGGCGGTCACGGCCGTTTTCGGCAGGCCGGCGCGCATACGGAAACGATCGAAAGTGCCCAGGGCCGTGAGGGTGGCCGATGTCACCAGCGCGCCATAGGCCACGTTCCACAGATTGCGCCGCAGCATCTCGGCCGCCAGGATCGGGCTGGCATTGACCTCGATGTCGAACAGCGAGCCGCTTTCGGCCAGGGTCAGCCAACGCGCCATGGGTGGGTTGTCTTCCGGGTCTTCCGTGGTGAATGCGGCCCACAACTCCCAGTTGCCTTGTGAGCGGGACAGCAGGCTGCCGAACAGCGGATACCACTCCTCGGCCTGGTTGCTGGCGATGCCGATATTGACCTCGCCGTCCATGCCTTCCTTGAGCAGATCGGTCAGGCGCGTGAACAGGTCGGTCAGCCGGGCAAAGCCTTTCTTGAGCTCGATGCCCATTTCGCGCATGTGCTCGGGAATCACCCCGCCGACAAACCGATGGCGTGGTCGCTCGCGGCCCTCGACGTCTTCGCCGGGCTTGAAATCAGCCACCTGCTCGCACGCGGTGAACATGAATTGCTGGTTCGTCTTGATCTCCCGCGCAAGCTCGGGCACCTGTTCGATGAACTTGCCCAGGTCACCGGGCAGCGGGTGCTGGGCCAACAGCTTGGTGAGGTTCTTGGCGGTGGTTTCCAGCCAGTCGGCGGTGGAGCGCAGCCTGGTGTAATGGGCGAAATGCCCGATGGCCTTGTCCGGCAGGTGATGGCCTTCGTCGAACACGTAGATCGTGTCTCGCGGGTCGGGCAACACCGCGCCGCCGCCCAGGGCCAGGTCCGCCAGGACCATGTCATGGTTGGTGACGATGACGTCGACCTTGCCCATGCCTTCGCGGGCCTTGTAGAAGGCACACTGGCCGAAGTTCGGGCAATGGCGGTTGGTGCATTGGCTGTGATCGGTGGTCAGGCGGGCCCAGTCTGCGTCTTCCAGAGTCGTGGGCCAGCTGTCGCGGTCACCGTCCCATTTATTGCCGGCCAGTTTCTCGATCATGCTGGTGAACAGCTTCTGGCTGGCCTCGTCGACCTCGATCTTGAAGCCTTCTTCTTCGAACAGCTGGGCCGTGGCGGTCTGCGCATGACCTTCCTGCAGCAACATGTCGAGCTTGGACAGGCACATGTAGCGCCCGCGGCCCTTGGCCAGGGCAAAGCTGAAATTCAGCCCGCTGTTGCGCATCAGGTCCGGCAGGTCCTTGAAGACGATCTGCTCTTGCAGGGCAATCGTCGCCGTGGCGATCACCAGGCGTTTGCCGGCGGCCTTGGCGGTGGGTATCGCCGCCAGGCTGTAGGCCACCGTCTTGCCGGTACCGGTGCCTGCCTCCACCGCCACGACAGCGGGCTCGCCGCTGCGCCGGCCTTCATCGTCGGTGTCGATGTCACCCAGGACTTTCGCCACTTCGGCGATCATCAGGCGCTGGCCATATCGCGGCTTGAGGCTCTTGGCTTCGAGAAAACGCGAATAAGCGCCCTGGATCGTGGTTTTGAGTTCGGTGCTGATCATGAATGGTCGGGCGCTAAAAAACGCTGGATAAATTTTCAGTGGTTCGGATCGGCGGCTATCATACCCCGCTAATCAGTCCCGCGCAGAACGGAGTAACCCAATGACACTCTTTGCCCTCATTTACACCCTGCATTTACTGGCGGCCCTGGCCTGGGTTGGCGGAATGTTCTTTGCCTGGATGGTCCTGCGGCCCGCCGCAATGACGGCCCTGGAAGGGCCTGCCAGGCTCAGGCTGTGGGTCGAAGTGTTTCAACGTTTTTTCGTTTGGGTCTGGGTCGCGGTGGTTATTTTGCCGATCAGCGGCGTCGGCCTGATCCATGTGCGCTTCGCCGGTTTCGAAACCGCACCGCGTTACGTGCAGGTCATGATGGGGTTGTATGTGGTGATGACAGCGTTGTTCATCCGCATTCAGGGTTTGCAACTACCATCATTGCGTAACGCCGTGGTGGCGCAGGATTGGCCGGCGGGTGCGGCGGTGCTGGGCAAGATTCGTCGCTTGGTGGGGATCAATCTGTTGATCGGGTTGCTGGTGGTGGCGATCGGCGCGGCGCGACCGATGTTCTGAAGGCTTCGCCTATCCCCTGCGGGAGCGAGCCTGCTCGCGATAGCGTCGGATCAGTCAGATCGCTATCGCGAGCAAGCTCGCTCCCACAGGTGTCATCGCCGGGCTTAAAAGCGTTGCACGGTCACCAGGCCGGCCGTCGGCGCCGGGGCGGCCGCTTTTGCCGCCGTCGGCGGTATAGACCAGGCACCCCTTGGCCTTGCCTCCGGCACCGGGTTTGCCACCCGGCCCTGGCGCACCGCCCGCCCCGCCATCCACCGAGACCTTGATCTGCTCCGAAGGGTAGTCACGAGGCAACTCGAGGCGTACCAGGGCACCGGCCGCGCCAGGCTGGCCATCGCTGCCATTGCTGCCATCGGCGCCACGCCCCGCCGAACCCCAGGTGCACCCCGGAGCCTGCCCGTTGGCGCCGTCAAGACCTACGTAACCCGGCGCACCGGTCCCACCGCGGGCATCCACCGACAGCAGCGGTGCGTTCAAGGCATTGAAGCGCAGGTTGAGATTGCGCCCCGGCAGTGCCGCCTTCGTATAAGTGCCCGGCGCACCACGGGAAGTGATCTGGCTGCCATCGGCCAGTTCAGCCTGGGTCACGCTCATTTCCAGCGCCTGTTGCGACGGCACGATGGCGATCCGCGCTTCACGGCCCAAGTGCAGTTCGCCGATGGACAATCGCGTGACATTCGAAGGCACCAGCAATGTCCCGTAATCAGCCACCTCCAGCCGCTCCAGATTGAGTGTGCTGGGGGTGTTGGGCAGGCGCATCAACGAATGGCTTTCCACCTGGAACACCTGGGCGGACGCCCACGGACAGACGAGTGCAGCGAGCAGACACAATTTACGCATGGGGGGCCTCAGCGGCGGTCGGAAGGGTTTGCAAGTGAAAGATGCCGAACAGCAATACCCTGAGGCGCTCACGGCCAGGCACCGGCGAGCGACGGAGAATGGCCCTGAACAGCAGCACTTCCAACAGATGGACCGCCAGCAACAGCGCGCCGGCAAGGTTGACCAGCAGGTGCAGCGGATAGACGAACGGCAGGACCAGATTGACCAGCACTACCAGCCAGAACAGCAGGGTCAATAAGCGCCCGAACCCGCAAAACACCTTCATACGCCCCTCGGTGGGAATTGTTCTTTGCATGCACAGTAACGGCTTGCCCACGGGTTAAGCCAGAGGGTGCGGCAAATTTAATCCAAGGGATCAGGGCGCCGGCCGTGGCGAGGGAGCGTGCTCCCCCGCCACGGACCTTCAACGGTTGATCTTGATTTCCGTGCGGCGGTTCAGGGCGCGTCCGTCGGCTGTCTTGTTGTCGGCGACCGGCTGACTCTCACCGGCACCGGCCACCGAGACGAAACTGGCGCGAGGCACGCCGCTTTCGACCAGGTACTGGACCACCGAGTTGGCCCGTTTCTCGGACAAGCGCTGATTGTAGGCATCGCTGCCAACGCTGTCCGTATGACCGGTTACCCGCAGTTGTACGGTTGACGATTCCTGTTTCAGCCGGGTCGCAACGGCGCTCAGCGCCTGCTTGTCGGATGGGGTGAGCGTGGCCTTGTTGAATTCAAAGTGGACGTCACGGATCACAATGGTCTCTTCCTTGACCACTACCGGCTCTTCAACCACGGGCGGCGGGGCTGGCGGTGGGCAACCATCGGCGTCTACCTGCACGCCTTTCGGTGTTCCGGGGCACTTGTCGCGGCTGTCCGGCACGCCATCGCCGTCTTCGTCGCCGTCCCCGTGGGCCCAGCACCAGGCCCCCGCCACAGTGCCCGCTACCAGCGCACCAGGGCCGATCCAGGAACTGCTTTCGATAGCGCCCAATCCCGCACCAACGACGCCACCAGTGGCCGCACAGATCGGCCAGTCGGTTTTTTGCAAACCTGCGCAACCAGTCAACACACTGGTTAGCAGAACCAGGGGTAACACTGTCCGAACGCTGTTCATTGGTTCTTCTCCTTGAGGAATCGGCTTTGCACCGATTCAGGGGAGTAAAGACCCGAGTCGGGATCCGCGCCAGCGCCAGACTATCGTAGGTTTTGTCTCGCATTTGCGGCCGTTCGGCACTTTTAAGCGCAAACCGCTCTAGGCCACACGGTCTGGGCAGGCTATCGTGAGGGTTCTGACTGAGGAACCCCGATGACCGTTGCCATTTCTCCGCGCACGCCCCAGCAAGCCCTGGCCGCCGTGCTTGACCGTTACGCCCCGCGCAAACTGCTGCTGATCGGTCCCAGCACGTTTCCCGCGCTGGAAGCATTCCAACAGGCGCACCCCGACACCCAGGTCGTTCAGGTGGCCCCCGGCCCGCTGCCGGCGGACGTCGCCACGCAACGCTTCGACCTGGCCCTGGCACTCGATTGCCTGGAGCATTTGCCCAAGCGCGACGGTCTGAACCTGTTGGGCGGGATCCGCAACCTCAACGCCAGCCGTATCGCCGTGCTGGCGGACCTCAACGCCTGCGGCTGGCAGGAAACGGACTTTTTTTCCCTGGCCCTGCAAGCCAGTGAGCGATTCCAGCGCGAGGAACAGGTGCTGACCCTGTTTACTTACGATCTGCTTGAATACAAACAGGTCCCCGACTGGCTCAACTCACGCTTTTGGGCCAACCCGGAAAACTTTGGAAAATACTGGTGGTAGCCGTGAACATAAGCCTGCAGACAACCATCTGCCCCTGTGGCAGTGGCAACCCACTCGACGCGTGCTGTGGCCATTATCACGATGGTCACCCGGCGCCCTGCGCCGAAGCCCTGATGCGTTCGCGCTACAGCGCCTATGTGCTCGGCCTCGTGGATTATCTGGTGGCGACCACCCTGCCCGCCCAGCAGGACGGTCTCGACCGCCAGTCCATCAGCGAGTGGAGCGCCAGGAGCACCTGGCTCGGATTGGAAGTGGAGAGCAGCGAGGTGTTCGGCGGCCAACCGGAACACGCCTTTGTCACGTTCACGGCACGCTGGCACGACGGCCAGGGGGAGCACAGTCACCGCGAGCAGTCTTCATTCGTGCAGAACGGCGGGCGCTGGTATTTCATCGACCCGACCGTACCGGTCAAGACCGGACGTAACGACAGCTGTCCCTGCGGCAGCGGACACAAGTTCAAGAAGTGCTGCGCGAGCTATTTCCGCTGATACACGAATCTTCCGCTGCCTCTTGCGCTTGCCGGCGGGCTAGACTGGAGATAGACCCGAGGCGCAGACATGACCCAATCATCATCCTTGCTACGCATCGCCTGCCTGCTGTTGTTCATCGGGCTCGGCGGTTGTGCATCCTGGCAAGGTGACGCGCCCCCCGAACCACAGGTGCACCTGGTCAAGGTCGAAGTCATACGGGCGCGGTTGCTGGAACAGAGGTTCATGCTGCACTTCCGGGTCGACAATCCCGGCACCAGCGACCTGACCGTTCGAAGCCTGACTTACCGGATTCATCTGGGGGACCTGCTGCTGACCGACGGCGAGCACGAGCACTGGTTCACGGTACCCCCGGGAGACAGTGGCTACTTCAAGGTGCCGATCCGGACCAACTTGTGGCCACAGGTGCGGGACGTGGTGAAATTGCTCCAGAAACCCCGGCAGCAGATCCCCTATCGCCTGGAAGGTGAGCTGGAAACCGGATTATTCATCGCCCACTACGTGCACCTGGAGCGCAATGGCGTGATAATCGCCGCCGATTTTATTGCGGAGTAACCCCCGATGACCCAGCAACCCCACGTCCATGGCCCCGATTGCAACCACGACCATGACCATCACCACGATCACGACCATGGCCACGTCCATGGTCCGAACTGCGGCCACGCTCACCAGGAGCCGGTGCGCAACGCGCTGAAGGATGTCGGCCGCAACGACCCTTGCCCATGCGGCAATGGCAAGAAATTCAAGAAGTGCCACGGGGCTTGATCCAGCGCTTCGCCTGTTGAATTGCCATCGCGAGCAGGGCTCGCTCCCACAGGATCGGTGATAAACCTGTGGGAGCAAGGCTTGCCCGCGATGAAGCCGGCACAGCCAACACCGCAGTATCAGCCGGCCTCCAGTATCCGCCTCGCACTGACCACCGTCGCATATTCCCCATGCAGGTTGCCCAGCGACATCGCGTGGACCTCATCCGCCGAACGGGCGCGACCGAAATAGTCGGCCTTGTCGAACGTGAAGCAGGCGTCTTCGGCGACCCACGTATCGAAGCCCAGGTTGCCGGCCGTGCGTGCCGTGGATTCCACCGAGTTGTGCGTCGCCACACCCACGATCACCAGCTGCCCGATCCCGGCATGGCGCAGGTCCGTCTCCAGCCGGGTGCCGCTGAACGCGTCCGGCACCTGTTTCTGGGTAAGCCACTCTCCGGCGACCGGCTCGAATCGCTCCTGGACTTCCACGCCTGATTGCCCCGGCCAGAACACCGAATCCGGCGAGCGGGACAGATGATGCACATGGATCACCGGGCGCGCCGAGCGGCGCCAGAGCGCGAGCAACTCAAGCATGCGCAGTTCCGCTTCGGGATTGTTGCGCGGACCGAGCCTGGGATGCAGGATGCCTTTTTGTTGATCGATGAGAATCAGGGCTGCATCTTTGCGGAGCTTCATGCCGGTTGTCCTGGGACGGTCATTGAAACGCCACACTTGAGCATCCTCTCGTCCCGGAGGCAAGCCGCAGCGAGGGGCTTTCATCGACAAACCCACAAATATCCCCTCCCCCCGCTTGCGCGGCCCTCGCCTGCTCACTAACGTAGCGCCTTTCGTTTGGTGCCCCCCTCCCGCAGGAGCTTTGCCATGGCCTCGCCAGCCCCTAATTTCTTCTTCTCCCGACTCGGCGTTGCCGCCGTGGTGGCCGGTGTGCTCGGCTTGAGCGGTTGCCAGGCCTGGAATACCCAGGACACGGTCCCGCCCACCTCCGGCGTGCAGCCGCTCAAAGGGCTGGCACAGAACGTCACGGTCCGACGCAATGCCCTGGGCATGCCGCTGATCGAAAGCAGCAGTTTCCATGACGCGCTGTTTGCCCTCGGCTACGTCCACGCCAGCGACCGCATCACCCAGATGGTGACCTTGCGCCTGCTGGCCCAGGGGCGATTGTCGGAAATGTCCGGGGCCGACCGGCTGGACGTCGATCGCTACATGCGAGCCGTCAACCTGAAGAAAAGTGCCGACGAGCTGTACAAGGCCTCGTCACCACGGCTCAAGCGCTTCTTCGAAGTCTATGCTCGCGGTGTCAACGCCTATCTGTTCCGCTACCGCGACAAGTTGCCATCGGACCTGGCCGCTACCGGCTACAAGCCCGAGTACTGGAAACCGGAAGATTCGGCCCTGATGTTCTGCCTGCTGAACTTCAGCCAGTCCGCCAACCTGCCGGAAGAAGTTGCCAGCCTGGTGCTGGCCCAGACGGTCACGAACGACAAACTGGCCTGGCTGACGCCATCCTACCCGGACGAACCACTGCCCTTGGATGAGGCCGGCAAACTCCAGGGCGTCCGGCTCAACGGCCAGGTCCCGGGCCTGAACGACATCAGCAAGGCCAGCAGCCAGTTGGCGGCATTGAACCTGCCGGGAGCAGGATCTTCGAATGACTGGGTCATCGCCCCGCAGCGCAGTCGCAGCGGCAAGAGCCTGCTGGCCAGCGACAGCCATGGCCCCTTGAGCGCGCCTTCGTCGTGGGTGCCCGTGCAGATCCGCGCCCCCAAGTATCAGGCCGCCGGACTTTCCGTGCCGGGCATCCCGATGATCCTCACGGGTTTCAATGGCAACGTGGCGTGGAGCATGACCAGCGTACAGGGAGACAACCAGGACCTGTTCCTGGAGAAAATCCGACGCCAAGGCAATAGTTTGTCCTACGAGGTCAACGGTAAATGGCAGCCGGTGACCGTGCGTAACGAAACCTACTTCGTCAAAGGCCAGCGACCGCTCCGTGAAGCTGTGTTCGAAACCCGCCATGGCCCGCTGCTCAACAGTGCCCAAGGTACGGCGATGGCCAACGGCTTTGGCCTGGCCTTGCAGACGCCGGGCTTGACCGACGACAAGACCCTGGACGCGTTCTTCGACCTGTCCCGTGCGCAGAATGCCGAGAAGGCCTCCGATGCCAGCCGTGAAATCCGCGCCCTGGCGACGAACCTGATCTTTGCCGACGCCAGCCACATTGGCTGGCAGGTCACCGGTCGCTATCCGAACCGCCGCGAAGGCGAAGGCCTGCTGCCGTCGCCGGGCTGGGAAGGTCGCTATGACTGGGAGGGTTACGCCGACCCGATGGCGCACCCCTACGACCAGGACCCGACCCAAGGCTGGCTCGGCAACGCCAACCAGCGGGTCATTCCGCACGGCTACGGCATGCAATTGTCCAACTCATGGGCTGCGCCGGAGCGTCGCGAGCGCCTGGCCGAACTGGCCGGCGCGGGCAAGCACGACGCCCGTAGCCTGACCGCGATGCAATACGATCAGACCACGCCATTCGCCGCCAAACTCAAGAAAGTCTTCGAGGCCCCTGGCCTGGCTCAGCCGCTCAAGCAGGCGATCGAAGCATTGCCAGCGGCCGACCGGGCCAAAGCCCGCGAGGCCTACAGCCGGCTGATGGCGTTCGACGGGCGACTCAGCCCGGTCTCCGCCGATGCGGCGATCTATGAACTGTTCCTGCAGGAAAGCATGAAGCAGATCTTTCTCGACGAACTCGGTCCGGAAACCAGCCCGGCGTGGAAAGCGCTGGTCGCCAACGGT
>Ga0209795_10000234_pt1 | contig 48574 bp, 48 predicted proteins | sample AgamicOrMarz_FD_187166 | JGI IMG/M metagenome (GOLD analysis project Ga0209795, IMG submission 187166) | Agave microbial communities from Guanajuato, Mexico - Or.Ma.rz (SPAdes) (version 2) | ecosystem: Host-associated > Plants > Phyllosphere > Phylloplane/Leaf | place: Guanajuato, Mexico...
AACTCCGGCGATGGCTCGCCGCTGTGGGGATCGGCGAACTCGATCGCCACCATCGAACCCAGCGCGCGGATCCCGGCAATCTGCGGACAATCTGCCCGGGCTTTCTCCAGCACTTCCACCAGATGCTGACCAAGATGGGCGGCGCGCTGGCAGAGGTTTTCCTCGTCGATCACCTCCAGCACCGCCAGTGCCGCTGCCACTGCCAGCGGGTTTCCGGCATAGGTACCGCCCAGTCCGCCTGGCGCCGGGGCATCCATCACCTCTGCGCGTCCGGAGACCGCCGACAGCGGCATCCCACCGGCGAGGCTCTTCGCCATGGTGATGAGATCGGGTTTAACGCTGAAATGCTCCATGGCAAACAGTTTGCCGGTACGGGCAAAGCCGGTCTGCACTTCATCGGCAATCAGCAAAATGCCGTGGGTATCGCACAGCGCACGCAACCCCTGCATAAAGTCATCCGGCGCGATGACAAATCCGCCCTCGCCCTGCACCGGCTCCAGTACGATGGCCGCCACCTGATCCGGCGCGATGTCCGCTTTGAAAATGCGCTCAAGGCTGTTCAGCGCATCGGCCGTAGTCACGCCATGCAGCGCATTGGGATACTGAGCATGGAACACCGAGCCGGGAAACGGACCAAAGCCGATTTTGTAGGGCGCGACTTTACCGGTCAGTGCCATCGTCATATAGGTACGGCCATGAAAACCGCCACCAAAGGTGATGAGGCCGGGTCTGCGGGTATAAGCACGGGCGATTTTCACGGCGTTTTCCACCGCTTCGGCACCGGTCGAGAAGAAGGCTGTTTTGGCAGGTCCGGCGACCGGCACGCGTGCGTTGATCTTTTCCGCCAGCGCCACATAACTTTCATACGGCACGATCTGGTAGGCCGTATGGGTAAAGGCATGCAGCTGTTTTTCCACGGCGGCCATCACTTTGGGATGGCGATGCCCGGTATTCAGCACGGCGATCCCGGCAGCAAAGTCGATGACTTCGTTGCCTTCCACGTCCCACAGCGTGGCGTTTTCCGCTTTATCCGCATAGAAATTACACATCACGCCGATGCCGCGCGGCGTAGCCTGTAAGCGTCTTTCATTGAGTTCGTTATTTTTCACCCTGTCCCCCTGAGATGCCATTGTTTACATAATGCGCATCTGTAAGTGTTTGCCACAGGATAAGAAATCGCCAGAGCAGGCGTAAAAAAACAAAACCCCCGGATTTTCATCCAGGGGTCTTTGGCGTGACACCGCAGAAAACGGTGCAGCGAAGATTATGCTTCGATGGCGATACGCAGTTTTTTCATGGCGTTCTTTTCCAGCTGGCGCACACGCTCAGCGGAAACACCATAGCGGTCAGCCAGCTCCTGCAGGGTGGACTTGTTGTCTTCGTCCAGCCAGCGGGCGCGAATGATTGCCTGGCTACGTTCGTCCAGACCCTGCATCGCATCGGTCAGTTTGTTGGCAGCCTGTTCTTCCCAGTTATCATCTTCAATGCCATCGGCAAAGTTAGAGGTTTTATCCTGGAGATACAGTACCGGCGCCATCGGATGGCTGTCGGACTCATCGTCCGGCGACAGGTCAAACGTCATGTCCTGTGCAGCCATACGCGATTCCATCTCACGCACGTCTTTGCTGGAAACGCCCAGCTCACGAGCCACCATTTCCACTTCGTCCTGGTTAAACCAGCCCAGACGCTGCTTGGTTTTACGCAGGTTAAAGAACAGCTTACGCTGTGCTTTGGTGGTAGCGACTTTCACAATACGCCAGTTACGCAGCACGTATTCGTGAATTTCGGCTTTGATCCAGTGCACGGCGAAAGAGACCAGACGCACACCCACTTCCGGATTGAAGCGGCGCACGGCTTTCATCAGGCCAATGTTACCTTCCTGAATCAGGTCAGCCTGCGGAAGGCCATAGCCCGAGTAGTTACGAGCAATATGAACAACAAAGCGCAGGTGCGACAGGATCAGCGTTTTAGCTGCTTCCAGTGAACCCTGGTAATGCAGCTTTTCAGCAAGCTCCCGCTCTTCATCAGCCGTCAACATCGGCCATGCGTTCGCAGCCCGGATATAAGACTCCAGGTTACCAACAGGGGCTAAAGCTAAAGTTTGCATTTCTTTGGTCATTCAAATCCTCTCAATGTACTTCTTACTGGCGGCGGATTGTCCCATTCAGGCAACAAACATGCCAGCGTTTGTGAGCAACGAGAATATCATCCACACTTTTATCAGACAGTGATTTTATCCACAAGTTCCCTGCAACGCTGTGAATAAATTACGCACAAATTGTGACATAACGATGATAAAGCGTACGCAGGGAAAAAGAGAAATCAGGGACGCTTTCCCTGCCAGCAGACATCCGATGCAGCAGGGAAAGAGTATATCAGAGAATTTTTAGTCGGGGGTAAAGTGACGTAAATGTTGCACGGTTGCCAGCCACGCGGCCAGCCAGCCAATCATCGAACACACCAGCAGCAGCAACAAACACTCGTCAAAGGACAGGCCGCTTAACTCAAACTGGGTGCCGAAAATCTTCGCCACGTCTGTCACCGCCGATGACAGACGCATCACCAGAATTTCAGACAGGATCAGCGACAGGAATGCGCCGCTAAAACCGAGCAGTGCACCGCCGTAGAGGAACGGACGCAGGATAAAGCCATCCGTTGCGCCAATCAGTTTCTGTACGTTAATGCTGTCGCGACGGGAGAAAATGCTCAGGCGTACACTGTTACCAATGACGAGGAACACCGCTGCCACCATCAGGATGCCGATCATTACCGACACGCGCCCCACCAGCCCGGTCAACGCCGCCAGACGCGCAAACCAGCTGTCGTCCATCCGTACTTCATCAATACCATTAATGCGGGTGATACGGTCGCGCAGGGTGTTGAGCGATTCGGTATTCTGGAAGTCGATCTTCGGCACTACCACCGCCACGGCGGGCAGCGGATTCTCTTCCAGCATATCGAGCGCCCCGCCAAAGCCTGACCAGTTACGGAATTCGCCCAGCGCATCTTCACGGGAGAGGTAGTTCACCTTCTCGACACCCTGTTCCGCCTGCAACTGCCCGACCACCTGCTGCGCGGCACCGTCATCCAGCGCTTTATCGAAGTAGACGGTAATTTGCGGCGACGGATAATACTGTGAAGACGCCTGGTGGACGTTTTTGTACACCATGTAGCAGACGCTCGGCAGCGTCAGGGAGATGGCGATCACCATCACCGTCAGCAGGGTCGCCAGCGGTTTGCTTTTCAGATCCTGTACCGCGCCCTGCCAGGCGTAGCGCATCTGTTCGTTAAAGACGTTCGTTTTACGCGAGCCAGGTTTTGGCGGCGTTTTGCTGCGGCCGGATGCGCCACGGTTGCCACCGCTGCCCTGCCCAGGCTTACGGAAACGGTCCAGTTTATTGCCGAACTGGCGGATTTGGTTTACTGCGTCGCGTTTATTCACCCGTCAGGCCTCCGTGCAAATGACCGTCGCTCAGACTCAGCATGCGGTACGAGCGCCGCGCAATCAGACTCATGTCGTGCGTGGCCATCAGTACCGTTACCCCGACGCGGTTAAACTCTTCAAACAGACGCAAAATCCCTTCGGACAGCGCGTCGTCCAGGTTACCGGTCGGTTCATCCGCCAGCAGAACCGCGGGTTTGTTCACCACCGCACGGGCTATGCCCACACGCTGCTGTTCACCGCCGGAAAGCTGAATGGGAAAGTTTTTCGCTTTGTCGAGCAGCCCGACTTTATCCAGCGCCGCCGACACGCGACGACGGATGTCTTCACCGCTGGCCCCGGCGATAATCAGCGGGATCGCCACGTTGTCAAAGACCGTGCGGTCCATCAACAGATGGTGATCCTGAAAAATCATGCCGATCTGCCGACGCAGAAACGGCACTTCACGGTTTTTCAGGCGACTGATCTCGTGCCCGGCAAACCAGATCTTTCCGGCGCTTGGCCGCTCGATACCGCAGATAAGCTTTAACAGCGTACTTTTACCCGCGCCGGAGTGGCCGGTCAGAAACGCCATCTCGCCCGGTTGCAGGTGGAATGTCACCCCCTGCAACGCTTGTCTCCCACCGAGATAAGCCTTGCTGACATGTTCAAAGCGAATCATTGTTAATCCTCTCGGGCAAAAAGTGCCTCTATAAAATCGCCCGCATTAAACGGACGTAAGTCTTCAATACGTTCGCCGGTCCCGATATAGCGGATCGGAATACCGAACTGGTCAGCTACCGAGAAAATCACGCCGCCTTTAGCGGTACCATCAAGTTTGGTCAGGGTGATCCCGGTCAGCCCGACGGCTTCATGGAACAGTCTGGCCTGGCTTACCGCATTTTGTCCGGTGCTGGCATCGATGGTCAGCATCACTTCATGCGGCGCGTCGACATCCAGTTTTTTCATCACGCGGACGATCTTCTTCAGCTCTTCCATCAGATGCGCTTTATTCTGCAAACGCCCTGCAGTATCGGCGATCAGCACGTCCACTTTGCGGGATTTTGCCGCCTGGATGGCGTCGAAAATCACCGAAGCAGAATCCGCACCGGTGTGCTGCGCAATCACCGGAATGTTGTTGCGCTGGCCCCAGACCTGCAACTGCTCCACTGCCGCCGCACGGAAGGTATCGCCTGCCGCCAGCATCACCGATTTACCCTGCTGCTCAAACTGACGCGCCAGTTTGCCGATGGTGGTGGTTTTACCCACGCCGTTTACGCCAACCATCAGGATCACGAAAGGCGTTTTGCCTTCAATATTAAGCGGTTCGTCGACTTTTGCGAGGATATCGCCCATTTCATCTTTCAGCAGGCCGTACAATGCTTCCGCATCCCGCAACTGTTTACGGCTGGCCCCTTCCGTCAGATTGGTGATGATTTTACGGGTGGTTTCCACGCCGACATCGGCAATCAGCAACTGCTCTTCCAGCTCTTCGAACAGATCATCATCGATTTTTTTGCCGCGGAACAGACTGATAAATCCGGAACCGAGGTTTTCTTTTGTTTTCAGCAGACTGCGTTTTAAACGCGCAAAGAAACCTTCTTTGGTCGGTTTTTCCTGCTCAACGATCGCGTCAGGCTGAGGCTGATGCTCAGGCTCGTCGTCGGCCACGGCAGTATCTTCTTCGGGCAACCACGCTTCCGGCTCCGGTTCGACGGCTTCAATTTCTTCCGGCACCAGCAGCTCTTCGTGTTCAACGATTACTTCAGGCTCAGTTATCACGTCCGGTTCGGCAACCGCTTCCGGCTCGGTGACCGTTTCCGGTTCAACAACCACGGCCTCTTCGGCGATGATGTCTGCCTGCTGCTCCTCGCGCTCAATCACTTTTTCCGTGACGTCCACGACGTCTGCGGCAAAGGCCTCGGATTCGATCAGTGAATGCGGCTCAGCCTCGACGGGCGTATGTTCCTCAACAGCGATGTGTTCTTCTACAGGCGCCTGCTCTTCAACAACCGCCTGGGATTCCATTTTCTGTTCTGGTGCGGCTTCCTGCGGCTCCTCTTTCTGACCAAAGCCTAACCAGGAGAACAGACCACGTTTTTTCTCTTTTGCCATTTGCGACTACACTCCTCGCGGTTTATTCATGGCGCAGCCCGCATTGTCGCAAACAGGGGGCTGAAAAATGAGTAAGATGTAATGATAAGTCTTTCGTTAGTCTACCACTTTCCTTGCAACACAGCACCGCCTGAGGATTAAGGTTCCACCCCACGCCTCCCGCCGTTAAAATAGCGGGATAAATTTGTGACCAGAGCTTTCACTATGAAAAAACCCAACCGTGCCGCCAGCGGCCAGATTCGTATTATTGGCGGACAGTGGCGTGGCCGTAAACTGCCGGTGCCCGACAGCCCTGGTCTGCGCCCGACGACCGACCGCGTGCGCGAAACCCTGTTTAACTGGCTCGCGCCAGCTATGGTTAATGCCCGATGCCTCGACTGCTTTGCCGGTAGCGGCGCGCTGGGTCTGGAAGCACTGTCACGTTATGCGGGCGCGTCCACCCTCATTGAGATGGAGCGCGGCGTGGCGCAGCAGTTGCAGCAGAATCTGGCGACGTTGAAAGCCGCTAACGCCAAAGTCGTCAATACCAATACCCTGACCTTTCTCAACCAGACCGGCACGCCCCATGATATTGTTTTTGTCGATCCGCCGTTTCGCAAAGGGCTGCTCGACGATACCCTACGACTGCTGGAAGTGAACGGCTGGCTGGCAGACGATGCGCTAATCTATGTTGAAAGCGAAGTCGAAAACGGGCTGCCGCAGGTACCGGTTCACTGGGATCTGCATCGTGAAAAGGTGGCCGGCCAGGTCGCCTATCGTCTGTATCACCGCACTGCTCAAGGAGAGCAACATGTTGATTAATCTGGGACGTTTGCTGATGGTGGGCGTATGGGCGTTTCTCATCCTCAATTTGATCCACCCCTTCCCGCGCCCGCTGAATATCTTCGTTAACGTCGCGCTGATTTTTACCGCCTTTATGCACGCCTTACAGATGGTGATGCTGAAAACGGCGCTGCCGAAAGACGGCCCGCAGATGACGACCCTGGAGCAGTGGCGGGTTTTCCTGTTCGGCGTCTTTGAACTGCTGGTCTGGCAAAAGCGCCTGAAAGCGATGCAAAACAAAAAATAATCCTCACCGGATGCCTCAGAAAATGCGGAAAGTCCCTCCGCAGACCGACGGGGCGTTGCCATCCGCGTTGCGCGACCACTACACTGAAGACAGGGCTGTGGGCGCAACGCCCACGCGACAATAACGAATTCAAGGAATTAAGATGCTTTGGTCGTTTATCGCTGTATGTTTTTCTGCATGGTTGTATGTCGACGCGTCGTATCGTGGTCCGGCATGGCAACGTTGGGTATTTAAACCCGTCACCTTACTGCTGCTGTTGCTGCTTGCCTGGCAGGCACCGATGTTTGATGCCATCAGTTATCTGGTGCTGGCAGGGCTTTGCGCCTCGTTGATCGGTGATGCACTGACACTGCTCCCGCGCCAGCGTCTGCTGTATGCCATCGGGGCGTATTTCCTCGCACATCTGCTTTACACCATCTACTTTGCCGGACAAATGACGCTGTCCTTTTTCTGGCCGCTGCCGCTGGCGCTGCTGGTCATTGGCGCGCTGCTGATAGCGGTGATCTGGACACGGCTTGAAGATCTGCGCTGGCCGATTTGTACGTTCATCGCCATGACGCTGGTGATGGTGTGGCTGGCGGGCGAGCTGTGGTTCTTCCGTCCGACGGCTCCGGCCCTGTCTGCCTTTGTGGGCGCCGCGCTGTTGCTGCTGGGAAATATTGTCTGGCTGGGCAGCCACTACCGCCGCCGCTTCCATGCCGACAATGCTATTTCTGCCGCCTGCTACTTTGCCGGCCATTTCCTCATCGTACGGTCGCTCTACTTATAACGCTTGACTCTGGAGTCGACTCCAGAGTGTATCCTCCGGGTAATGAGAAAATTATCGTTCCCGGAGGATGCCATGATCACGCCCCCGCCCGTCAAAAAAACGCCGCAGTTTGCCCGCACCACGCTGCGCCCGTTAACCCCTGCGCCTGAAACCTCCTGCTGCGCTGACCACGCCGAACCGGCATCTGCACCGCTGTCCGGCGATCCGCAGGGCAACCGTTTTTGCTGGCAGGTTGCCGGGATGGACTGCGCCGCCTGCGCCCGTAAGGTCGAAACCGCTGTGCGCCAGGTTGCAGGCGTGAATCAGGTGCAGGTCACCTTCGCGACCGAAAAACTGATTGTCGATGCCGGGCACGATGTGCGTGCGCAGATTGAAGCCGCTGTACAGCGCGCCGGTTATACGCTGCGTGATGCCGAGACCCCAGCGGCGCAAACCTCTGTCCTGCGGGAAAATCTGCCGCTGCTGACGCTGGTGATCATGATGGCCATCAGTTGGGGGCTGGAACAGCTTAATCATCCCCTCGGCCAGCTGGCGTTTATCGCCACCACGCTGGTCGGCCTGTATCCCATTGCCCGACAGGCGCTACGGCTGATCACAAGCGGCAGCTGGTTTGCCATTGAAACGCTGATGAGCGTAGCGGCCATCGGCGCGCTGTTTATCGGTGCCACCGCCGAAGCGGCGATGGTTTTGCTGCTGTTTTTGGTTGGCGAGCGGCTGGAAGGCTGGGCTGCCAGCCGCGCCCGCCAGGGCGTGACGGCGCTGATGGCCCTGAAGCCGGAAAGCGCCATACGGCTCAGGGGAACAGCGCGTGAATCTGTGGCTCCCGAGAGTCTGCGTCCCGGCGACGTCATTGAAGTGGCGGCGGGCGGGCGCTTACCGGCGGATGCCCGACTGCTCGCCGCCTTCGCCAGCTTTGATGAAAGCGCGTTAACCGGTGAGTCGGTGCCCGTCGAGCGCCGCGCCGGGGAAAAAGTCCCCGCCGGGGCGACCAGCGTCGACCGGCTGGTCACGCTGGAAGTTATCTCCAGGCCCGGGGAAAGCGCCATCGATCGCATTCTGCAACTGATAGAAGAAGCCGAAGAGCGTCGTGCGCCCATCGAACGCTTTATCGATCGCTTCAGCCGCGTCTATACGCCAGTCATCATGGCCGCGGCGCTGCTGGTCGCCGTGCTGCCGCCGTTGCTGACGGGCGCGGCATGGTATGAATGGATTTACAAGGGCCTGACGCTGCTGCTGATTGGCTGTCCGTGTGCGCTGGTGATCTCCACCCCTGCCGCCATCACCTCAGGGCTGGCGGCGGCGGCGCGTCGCGGGGCGTTAATCAAAGGCGGCGCGGCGCTGGAACAGCTGGGCCGTATTCGTCAGGTGGCTTTCGATAAAACCGGCACTCTGACGGTCGGTAAACCGCAGGTAGTGAGCGTGTCGCCACAGGGGATCAGTGAAGATGAACTGCTGGCCTGTGCCGCTGCTGTGGAGCAAGGCTCTACCCATCCACTGGCGCTGGCCATCGTGGGGGAAGCGCAGGCGCGTAACCTGCCGCTGATGCAGGCGGAAAGCCAGCGCACCCTGCCCGGCAAGGGCATTGAGGCGCAGGTTGACGGACAACTGATCTTCATCAGCGCGCCGGATAAACTGCCTGCCGGTGTGCTGAACGAAAACTGGCAGACGCAAATTCAGCAACAGGAAGCGCAGGGCCAGACGGTGATCGCCGTGCTGCGCAATGGTGAATTGTGCGGCACCCTGGCGCTGCGCGATACGCTGCGGGAAGATGCGGCTGAAGCGGTGAATAGTCTGCGTCAGCTTGGGATCAGCGGCGTGATGCTCACCGGCGATAATTCCCGCGCGGCGGCAGCGATTGCCGGCACGCTGGGGCTGGAATTCCGTGCCGGGTTATTGCCCGCCGATAAGGTGACCGCCGTGACCGCGCTGGATCGCCAGTCGCCGCTGGCAATGGTGGGCGATGGCATTAATGACGCTCCCGCCATGAAAGCCGCCACCATCGGCATCGCCATGGGCAGCGGCACTGACGTGGCGCTGGAAACCGCAGATGCGGCGCTGACCCACAACCGTCTGACGGGACTGGCGCAGATGATCCAGTTGGCCCGCGCTACCCATGCCAATATCCGGCAGAACATTGCCATCGCGCTGGGCCTGAAAGCCATTTTCCTCGTCACGACGCTGCTCGGCATCACCGGCCTGTGGCTGGCGGTGCTGGCAGATACGGGCGCTACCGTGCTGGTCACCGCGAATGCGCTGCGGTTGTTGAGTAAGGGGCGAGAATAAACCAGTTGGCAGGGGGTTAAGAGCAAAACCGTTCAGCCCCTTTGGTATTACCTTTGGCCTCATTGCAATAACTATAGCCAATTAACTATCTTTAATTAATCGAATCATACCTATAATTTTTTAAGCGGATCTTCCCATCATCAACTTCGAAAGTAAAAATTTCTTAAACAATTCTTTAAGTATATTCAGAGTAATATACCAACGAGATTTCATTGGAAGAAAACAAACTATTTGTATTTTTTTGAAGTTTAAGATTTGTTTTTTAAAAGCACCTAAGCCTTCTTCTTTTGCCTTTATCATGAAATTTATAAAAACTTTTTCAGGACTGAACTTTTTAAAATCATCAGATGTCATTGAATATATTTCATGATATTCCCCACCTTGATAAAGCTCATCAAAAACACTTACTTCCTGCTTAGCTTCATCCATAGGGACAGGAGAACAACCACATAATAAACAAACAAACAATAAAAAATATTTCATTTTATTTTCCCTATTACTTAACATAACATTCTTGCCATGTCTTAAAAACATTAACAGTAACAGACCTACGCACGACAACTGACGCGCTTATCATATCTCTCACGTAGTTTTCAATCATTAATTAATTTTTCATTAAGCATATGCGATCCCCTTTAGAGGCTACCACGATAATCAGTACCACTGAAAAATAAGAATTACATCATTTTTTACAGCATCGCTGTATCATGGCGTGATTAACTATATTTCGTTGGAAAAACACAACCTTGTCCTTCTGCCCAGAAACTGACGCCAATAGTTACAAAAACCAATGCCGCACCTAAATACATACATAACAGCATCAAGATTGAAAATTTTTTATTTTCAAAACTAAGGATCCGATGATACATATCAAAAAGCCCTGAAAATTCATTTATATTTATGTTGTTTTTCTTGCAAAATCGGAAACCCGAATAAATCGAAACAAACAACATAATAAAAACAACAACAAAAACGGCAACTCTAGCTATCTTTATCGTCTCACACGTAACGCACCCCATTAGAAATTGAAAGAAAAATCTGATATTTTTTCTTATCTAAACCCTATAGGATGAACAGCATAAAAAACACTTTCATTCCATAACCTTAAGCTTAATTTCATTTTTTATGACCTCTCCGCGTTTACCGCCATCATCAATAAAATAAGTGCCTAACTGCCATGCATCATTTTTACTTTTTCTGAGATACTGAAACTCTTCTACTAGTGAATAATTTGCGTATAACGAACGATACGTAACAATGACTGCATTTGAATTTATGACATTACTTGCAACCAAACTCGAACTTATAAAATCACCTAACACCTCTTTTTTTCTCTGCATCAGTAAATAAAAACTCTCCTTAGGGGTAATTCTTTTAAATTCATCCGTTGTTTGATTGTATATAATCAAAAAGTCACCTTTGTTGTACATCTCCTGGAACAAATTTACACGCTCCATCGCCGCTGTTCTGACATCTTTATCACTTTCGATTACTCTATGTACTAACTGCGTAAAGCCAAAGAAAAACAAAACTACAGAAATAAATATTGCAAAAAATGCTAATGATATTTTTTTCATATTATTCAATCAATCATCTCAGAAATACATCTCGATCTTTGCATACATGTAAGCGAACCGGCATATGTTCCAACCCCGGGGCCAAAACTAAATGTTCCTGAATAATTCCCACTTACGTCCTCAACGCCTGAGACTAAAAATTTACCCAGAACGCCTCCTGAATATAAAATAGACACAGGTCATACGTCACATCAACACTTATTCACTGAGATGAATGTCATTAGAGCTAATTTAGTACTTTATGACTTCGCCACGCACACCGCCATCATCAATAAAATGAGAGGATAATTGCAAGGCATTGTCTTTATTTTTATTGGTGAATTCATATTCCTCCACCAATGAATAGTTTTTATAATCAGCACGATATGTCAAAATCACCACATTTGAATTTATTACTTTAATCGCTAACAACTTAGACTTGACAAGCTCTCCTAAAACTTTTTTATGTATGTTCATAAGGTTTGTAAAGTCGCCTTCTGATATACTCTTCTTAAATCCATCCGTTCCTAAATTGTACACTTCCAAAAACTCACTATTATTATATGCACCTTGAATAAATATCACCTTTTCTTTTGCCAACCCTCTTAAATCTTTATTTTTTGTCATGGAATCATGTAGCAGAACAGGCATAACAAATATAAATAAGACGAATAACAGCACCCCTGATGCATACATTAACTTTTTATTCATGTAAATTAACCCATTAATTCAGAAATGCATCTTGAAATTTGCTCACAAGTAAGCGAACCAGCGTATACACCTATACCAGGCCCAGCGCTTACCGTACCAGAATAGTTACCGCGTTTATCTTCCTATGACGCAACCGCCTGACACATAACTATTGATATTTCAATAGTGCATAAGCATCGATTTTTTTTGAAGCATTGTAATGTATAACAACAAATAGTATTAAAACTTTAGCCCCACCACCCATTTGGTTATTGATTAAGGAACGAAAATAAACTAGCTGCCGTCGATAAAAAAAATAAACCCCCTCAGACCTCATGGTACTACCTTTGCTCACTTAGCAAGGATTTAATTTATTAAAATCAAACCATTTCAATGTACTGCAAATCACTACCTTGACCATATGAAACCACTCCTAATTCCTAAGGATACTTACAGTCAGTAGTAGATTTATATGTATCGTCTTCATTCACAAGAACTGTGTATTGCTTAATATATTTATTTGCCAAATATTTTGCTTCTGTGAGTTCTTTTAAGGACATATGGCTTTCTACATTTACTAACTCCTCCTTCGTATCTTTCATCCCATTCGAAGCAGCAACAGCAAACCATGCGTAAGCCTGCTGGTCATTTTTTCTATTTCACTAACACCCTTTGAGTAAATTATACCTAAATTATTTTGAGCTATGGCGTAGCCTTGGCATGCTGAAGCCTTAAGAAGCAAGTGCGCTTTTTCATTATCCAATGGTATATTCCCTACTTCCTGAAAGGAATATAGCGCCAACATATTTTTCCCTTTCATTGATCCTAAGTTAGCAGCTTTTTGATACCATTTTATTGCTTCATTATCATTTTTGGAAACGCCAAGCTCTTCTTTATAAATGCAACCCAAATTATTCATTGCAATTGTGTCTTTATCTTGTGCCGCTAATAAAAACCAATGCTTCGCTTTATTATAACCCTTGAAATTAACTATTGGATCTAAGTATATCATCCCAAGATTAACCTTTGGTTTTGTAATCCCTTGCATGGCTGCTTTACTGTACCACCCTAAAGCTTGATTCAAGCTTCCTTGAATTCCACGACCATATTCATACGCCACGCCAAGATTATATTGCGCTATGGTATAGTCCTTTTCTGCAAATTTATGATACCAGTCAAATGCTTTTTTATAATCTTTTTGCACCCCATACCCATTTCCATATAAATGCCCGAGATCAGACTGTGCCTGCATGTTACCGGACCTTGCCATTTCTGTTATCTTTCTTAACACTTTATCGGAGTTGGTTTCTTTTATGGGGTTATTCCCCCCTCCTTTAAAAAGGAAAATTTTATAAAAATGCAAGCGCAATAAATTACCGTAAAAATTACTAGAAAAAACCAAATTACTTTTTTATTGTTTACTTTCCATTCCTAAGCCGAAGTTACTGTTTGGGACTATATGATGATAATGTATCAATTAAGAAATGTGATACTTTACCCTGAAGGCTTGTGGAACTTTTTTATAAACCCTTTTGCACATACATAACTCTGAGATAACCTATATGTGGATTTATATATATTATTTACATTCACAACTTCCTTCTTGACATGAATCAGCCTTTATCCTTTTAAAAACTACGCCTAATAAGAGAAACCATTGTGTTAATCCACCCAACACGAAGCAAAACCATATAAAAATCACGCTAATAAATTTGTCTTCTATCGCAAAACAGAAACCCTCTCGAATCAAGTCAACAATAAATAATAAAAACAAAAAAAACACCCCTGTGGGAAATGATATAATTATCATGGCAAATGACATTACGCCTATTAATTCGCTTATGTCACGCATGGATTGTAATTGGGATGCCCTGACTAATGTGAAATACAATATCAACAACGACAAAAAGAACCATACAACCCTAATCGCAACGAAAAAATATTTCATTATATTTTACCTGTTAAAACAAACCTTATCAAACGTCCAAAGTCATTACCTGAACATTTCATTCTACATGTTTCAAGGGTATCATCTGCCCAATCCTGACAATTCTTAAACAAACCCATTTTTATTGGAAACATACTGTCAGGCAAGACAGTGTAACGAGGTCGAGGCTCTTTAAATTTTTCTTTCAAACAATCCTCAATACAATCGTTGTCTTTTTCTACTGACTCGCATCCTCCACCTTCGCTCTTTGTATCACTACTGGCTTTACCTGGTCCCCACAATCCGTCTGTTTTATATTCACCTCGCTGATCCTGCCCACCACAAATATAATCACCCTTGCCATCAGGAACGCAGAGATATTGGTGATAAAAAGGATTTCCCCAGATGTCCGGACCACTTTTTTCTCCCGTGCCCCCGAGGGAGTGAAGCGGTTTTATACATCTTATTGTAGCCAGTCCTAATGGGTCAGAATAAATTAATGGATTCAATGGATATTCATAAAGATTCCACCCGCCCCTCAGCCCGATTGGATCCTGGGTGATATACCGTCCCTGCTGCGGGTCGTAATACCGGTGGCGGTTGTAGTAAAGCCCGGTTTCCGCGTCATACTGCTGCCCTGGCAGGCGGATAAGCTGCTGCAGGTTGTGCGGATTGTTTTCATGCAGCAGATTGCCCCATTCATCATACTCCGCGCGCCACGCGATGCTGCCGTCCGCATTTATCAGCGCCAGCGGCAGCCCCCGGTGGTCGCAGTGGTACAGGTGGATTTTCAGCGCCGGGGTGAGCACCGGCTCCAGCTGGTTTTTTAACCGCTCTGCGGTCAGGCCGCACTGCGCCAGCCATGCCCGGCTGGCTTCGCTGAGTTCTCCCCGCCGCAGTTCCGCCTCCAGGGTGTCCAGTATCTTCACCAGTTCCGGCGGGAAGGTGACACCACCCTCCTGCTGCAGCTTCTCCGCCAGGCTTCTGTGGTGAGGTTTTGCCGGCGCCTCCGTGGCGGTTTCGGTGCGGATTAACGGCGTGAAGCTCCCCGGCAGGTACAGCGTCTGGATCCGGGTGGCGTCTGTCTGCGTGGTGGTCAGCCGCTCACCGTCCCAGCCGTACCAGGTCACTTCCGGTTCCGGGTTCAGCCATCGGCAGGGTTTCCCGGTGAGGCTTTCCCGTTCCGTCCGGCTTCGCCATACCCGCTTACCGACGCGGCGGCCTGCCGGGTCGTACAGGTAGCGGCTTTCCGTCAGGGTGTCGCCGCGCTGCATCAGGCGATAGCGGGTAAGCCGGTGCCGGCTGTCATAAGCGTAATGGTGCGTCAGGCTGCCGTCCGGGCAGATACGCCGCTCGTCCTTTTCCGTCAGCCTGCCGTGTACGTCGTAATGGTAAACATACGTCGCATCCTCCATAATGCGGTTGTCCTGCCAGCGGACAGGCAGCGCCGGGCAGATGTCCCGGTCAGCGGTCCGGTTGCCCGCCGGGTCGGTGAAGTACGACTGCGTGTATTCCCCGTCCCGGACGCCGGTTAACCGCCCGGCAGCGTCATACTGATAGTTACGCTGCTCATGCAGGCCCCGGATACCGGTCAGCTGTCCCGCATCGTCATAACCGTATTCCCGGTTAAGGGCCGGGTCAGTGAGCGTCTGACGGTGCAGTTCCCCGGCCGGGGTATAAGCCGTGGTCAGTACGTATTCCCCAAAGCGGCGCTGCGTCTCCCGGTGCAGGCGGTCGCGGGTGAAGTCCAGCAGCGGTGTGTCGCCCAGTTTCATGCCCGCGGGATAACCCGGGCCGCAGGTCAGCCACTCCACCGGGGGAAGCCGGTCCGGCGTGGTGCGCTTTTTCAGGCCGCCCTGGTAATCATGTTGTGTGTCGTGCTGCCAGAGCAGGGCCCCGGTATCCGGGTGCTGCACGGTCTGCTGTTCGCGGATGAGGCGGCCCTTATCGTCATACCCGTAGTGCACGGCCACCCGGTGGCCGTCGCTCAGATGGCTGACGGAGGTCAGCCAGCCGCGCCCGTCATACTGCCACTCTTCAGCCGGTTCGCCGTTGACGGTGCGGTGCGTCAGGCGGTCAGCCGCGTCATAGTGCCACAGGGTGACGAGGCCTTCCTCCCCGCTGCGGACAAGCCTGCCGCCCCGGTCATACCGGTAACGCTGCGTGCGGCCGTCAAAGCCTGTTTCCTCTGTCAGCCGGTCCAGCGCATCGTACATGAAGGTGGAGTGGCTGCCGTTTTCATTCGTCAGCTGCGTCATGCGGCCTGCCGGGTCGTATGCCAGGCGGCGCGTCAGGCCGCCTGCGGTGATGCGCACCGGGTGTCCTGCGGCATCGTATTCTGTTTCGTGGCGGCTGCCGTCAGGCTGAATGACAGCGGTGAGGTCGCCTGCGGCATTGTATTCATACCGGGTTTCCCGGCCGATGGCATCAGTGCGGGACAGCAGCCTGCCGCGCGTGTCATACGTCAGGCGCACGCTCAGCCCCGCCTCCCGGTGCACGGCAGTGAGCTGCCCGAAGCGGTCATATTCATGGCGCGTTTCATACCCGGAGCAGTCGGTGACGGTGAGCAGCTGACCGTGGCGGCTCCATGTCATGGTGCGCCGGCTGCCGGTGCCGTCTTCGGTGGCCGAAGGCAGGTCGCTGTGCGGGTCGTCATAAAACCAGCGGGTGATGTCCCCCCGGGGGGAGGTGACCTGCGTCAGGCGGCCGTATTCATCATACGCCTGCGTCTGCGTGAGGCCGTCAGGTGCGACGGTGTCCGTCAGCTGCTGCTGACGGTTGTAATAAAATTCAGTGACGCGCCCGTCCGGGGTCTCCCGTGCCGTCAGGCTGCCGGAGGCGGGGCTGTGGCGGAACTGCGTTCTGCGGCCGTCAGGCGCGGTTAGGGCCACCATCCGGCCTGCGTTATCAAATTCCCGGACCATCATGCTGCCGTCCGCCAGCACCTCCCGTACCACCCGCTTTAAGCCATCTTCGCCCTGTGTGTGCAGCACCGTCCGGCGGTTCAGGCTGTCGGTGATAACCACCCGGTCCGTGGCGTGGTCATAGCGGTAGCTGAGACCGGCCGGATTATCCTGCGCCGTCACCCGTCCGGCGGCGTCATAGCGGTAGCGCACCGCCGGGCGTCCGGCGTAGGCGTGAGCCACCATCCGGCCGGGATGCTGTTCATCGTATTCAAAGCGGCGCACCGGAACACCACCCCGGTCATACACCGCCGCCAGCTCCCCGCGCGGGGTGTATTCATAGCGTACCAGCGGCGCCGCCGGCAGGGTATCCGGGTACGCCGGGTCACGGGTGAGCCACACGGCCTGCAGGCGGATACCGCTGTCCGGACCGTACTCTGACGGGGACGCTGCCTGCCGGCTCAGCACCAGCCGGAAGTGCCGTCCGGCGCCGTCCGTCACCCCGGTGACGTGGCCGGTAAATTCTCCCTCTGCGGCCCGGTGAAAGGAAAGTGTGCGCCCGAAATTATCCGCCAGCCCGGTCAGCACCCGGTACGGCGGCAGCGGGGCGGGCAGTATCTCATCCGCCCCCGGCACCCGCACAGGCCAGCCGAGTATCCACCACGGTCCCTGCGGGCTGTTCGTTGCCAGATAAAGGTGCGGGCTGATGCGGATATCTTCCGGCAGGGCCTGCCACAGCCGGTGCAGGACGCTGCTCTCAGGGAGGGTCTTTGCGCCACCACGCGCCAGCCAGAAGGCCTCGCTGCGGCTGAAGGCGGTCTCCCCCGGAAGGAGGGGCTCAAAGTGAATGCTGCGCCCGCCGTTGTCGTTAAGTATCAGTGCCGTATCGCGCACCTGCAGGTGGATATCGAAAGGGGCCTTCCAGCCGGGACCGAAGAGGCCCGCCGGGGCGGGGGTTTTCGTCCGGTAACTACTGTAGGCGCGGGTGAGCACAAACGGCAGCGGGCCGGGCAACGCGATGTCCGTCTCGCCGGGCAGGACCTTGGCGCCGGTCAGGGGATTGACCGGGCTGCCGGAAGTTCTGCCCCCGGGACACACCGAGCAGGCCACCCCGGTGGGCGCGCCGATAAACACCCCGGCCGAACCCTGAACGATCGGGCCGCCAGATTTAGTCATGTCGCCCGTACGGGCCGCCGGTTTGCCGGTCATGTTCAAATCCTTTTGTTAAAATTGTTGCTTACCTGCTTCCACTGTAAGTTATTTTCTATACAGTGGCTTTCGGTGGGTTTTCACTCGCTCCGCAGTTCCAGTTAATCATCAATGAATCACCGTTGATGCTTTGTAATGCCTGCAAATTTATGGCCGTACCGTTGAGGAAAATTTTCCCGTCCGGTTTGAGAACAAGCCGGGCCAAACCGCAGCGAAGTTCGAGATGGTCACCAGCGCTATAAACCGCTACTTTGCCAGTATTTTCGGTACGGTTTTTACCTATCGAAAAGGTAACGTTTTCTCCAACACTAACGTCATAATCCTTACCGACCAGCAGGGATTTTTGCACACCCACTTGCGAAGATTGCATCAATGCCACCGAGGTGTTCATCATTCCACCGACTGTGGTCTGATATGCCACTCCTACGCTCAAAGCACGGATAAGTCCTACCGTTTCTGCCTGATTCAACCCAACGGTAATGCTCTGATTCTGACCGATATCTTCCTGCTGGTTTAGCGCCACCGTCTGCACCTGATTCTGCTTAACGGTAATGACCTGGTTCGCCCCTATTGTTTCGGTATGGTTCACCTTCACATCCGTGGTACGGTTGTTAAGTACCTCGGTATCCATGTTTTTCTGTGCATGGATGTATATCTGCTCGTTTGAGGTCGCATCTTCAAAGCGCAGCTCATTAAATCCGTCGCCTTTATATGTTTTCGAGCGAATGGTCATCTGCGTTTTTGTTCCCGGTAGATTACCTGGTGAACGATTAGTGTCGTGATAAGTCCGCCCCATGATTATGGGCTGATCGGGATCGCCATTAAGGAAATCCACAATGACTTCCTGACCCACGCGCGGAATGGCGAGGTTGCCGAAGCCAGACCCTGCCCATGGTTGTGATACTCGTATCCAGCAGGAACTGTCCTGATCGGCATCGTGATAACGATCCCAGAGAAATTTGACCCGCACCCGTCCATGCTCATCGCAAAAGATTTCTTCTCCAGGAGGCCCGGTCACCACAGCAGGCTGCGGACCATCGACCTTTGGTTTAGGTAGAGGCGCATGCCGCCATGTTTTGCTTGCGGGAATAGCGATAAACTTATTAATAAGAGAAGTGCCCTCCCCGCCTTTTCCAGGCATGGCCTGCGGCTGATCGCCATGCAGAATACTCGCTACCACTTGCCATGGTCGGTTGAGGTCTTCTACAGGATGGGAGGTTAAACTAAATCGAGCTCCGGGCCACAGCGCTGGAGAGTTACTGGCTCCACTTACGATTTCCGCATCATTACGCCAGCCATCTATTTGATAACGAACAAAGTCCTGGCCATGCTGCTCATCTTTGAAACGGCCCGGATAATCCACTATTTCATACTGATTGCGCTGCCCATTAAGATCGGCTGCTTTGTGGCGAAAACGCCCCTCCCAGTGCGGATATTTAAACGTATAATCTTTGGTTTCTACACGTGCAGGTCTTATCTGTGTACGATGACGAAAACTACTGATACAGAAATTTTCCGTCACCCGACTTTGAGGATTAAAGGGTATGGTGAATTCTTCCGGCAGAAATGAAACAGAATCACAGAATACCAGGGGCTGCTTTTTCTGTTGTGTCGCATGCTCTTCATAAAAGAAAATCCCTTCTTCTGCCAGCAGACGACACATAAACTCGAAATCTGTTTCGTTATATTGTACGCAGAATTCTCGCGCCGGGTGCGCCTCTCCAAGTAAAAAAGAAGTTTCAGTTACCTGATTATCATCCAGCAAGGTAGTAATGATGCTTGCAATGTCCTGTTGCTGGAAGTTGCGGAAATTCTTTCGCAGACAGCTTCGCCATAAAGGTGGCTTGACTTGCAAGCAATAATTCATCTGATAGCCGTCATATTCCCCGCGCTCGACCCCTGCAATTATTCCACTGATATAGCGTTCGGGGGTACTGTGTTGCCAGACAGTAAGACTAATCGTTTGCTCAAGCAAATCGCTGGATTTAAGATCAGGATTATTACTGATTACATGAAGATCAAGGCTAAACAATGAAGAATAATTCTGGGCTAGCTCGAAGCTAACCACCGCAAACATCGCCGCATCCATCCCATTAATTTCAGTTGTAAATCTTGTTCCGGTGTGAGGCATATTTATTCCCTTACAAAGCACCACGACAGTCGCTAACGATTCATTTATTAAAATTATATCTTAAGCCAATCCATTCACTCTAAATATAATTAATCACCACACTACCCTTCACTCTAATAGAAATGACATTACAACAACACCATTAAAGATCACTTTAAAAACTCACCAGCAAAGGATACGGCATTTAAATAGCAAAAAAGTGACATAAATCACATTTCAAAGTGCTTAAATAAATTGTGAGAATAAAAAATTAAGTTCAACCTATTACAAATTGCTTATAACAGTAATGTAAACATGGATTATTCTAGACAGTGTTACAGAGATATATACAATGTCCTTTAATGAATCTCTTTTCCGGGAAGAACTGGATTATATTCGACGCTACGGGAAAGTGCTGGCACAGGAAAACCCGGCGCTTGAAAGCTTTCTGGCTGATAAAAATACAGATCTGGATGTAGAACGTCTGCTGGAGGCCTTTGCTTTACTCTCAGCCCACTTGCGAGAAAAAATTGAAGACGAGTTTCCTGAACTCACCGTCCCGTTAATCAAACGCTTATGCCCCAACTATCTACGTTCTCTTCCTGCGATGACGATAATAGAGTACACCCCCTACAGTCGCAGCCTGACCACCGCCGTGACCATTCCACGGGGCGAGCAGGTTATGAATCGGCAACAAGGCGCTCTGAAAGGAAACGTCGGGGCTGTAGATAAAGATATATGGGGGCCACCAGCCTGCATTTTTACTCTCTGCCGTGATATTCGTTTACTGCCCCTTGAGATTAAAGACATAAAAAATGCTAGTAGCCTCTTGCAGGGAACCATAGATATTACGCTGCGCATCACCGAAAGCGCTCAGGTTACAGCCAAAGATTTCAACGGCATAACCTTATGGCTGGGTGATAAAAATGAATGTAACCGCCATCAGCTCTACCTGTGGCTTTCACATTACTATATTGGCGCAGAGTTAATAGTAGGCAACCATCATTATCCCCAATCAGCGCTAACGTTATCCCCGGTAGGTTTCAATTCACAGGAATCACTGTTACCCGGATCCCTATCCGAACGTGACGGTTATCGAATACTACAGGAATGGCTTTGCTATCCTGATGCATTTTCATTTTTTTCACTCAACGGTGCCGAGTTTCCTAACCACGCCCTGAGCGGTATGTTTACTTTACGGTTGATTTTCGAGCACCCCTTGCCTAATGATTTACAGTTGAATTTGGATGCATTGCGTCTGCATTGTGCGCCAGCGGTAAATATCTTCGTAGAAGATGCCGTTCCTTTTATTGCACAGGCTTCACAGCGCGATTATCCCTTAATAGTCGATCCAGAGAATCCTGAACATTACGCGATATTTAGCGTCAGAAGCGTTAACTGTCAGGAGCGTTTCTCCAGACACAGGGATAAGTTAGCCAGTGCGCCCTTGGCTATCAATCAGAACTCATTAATACCATGGGAAAATTTTGAACCTATTCCGGAATATCATCGTGAACCTAAAGCTCTTTACTGGCGACATATAACAAAAGCTTCCTCGCTTTGTGATATGACTGACCACTTTATTTCCCTGTGTCATGGGGATGGTAGTATCCCTGCATCAAATAATATTCCTCGCGAATCCATCCAGGTATCACTGAACTGCACGAATAGAAACCACCCCTGCGCATTACTTCCAGGTGAGATCAACGTACCAGTCGGACAAAAGGCATCCATTGCAACATTCCGCAATATCACCGTCCCTACAGTGTCACTGCCCCCCGTGCAAGACGGTCCTTTTCACTGGTCTATGTTAAATACCATGTCTCACAATTACCTGACGCTTAATGATGTTGAAGTACTACGAGACGTCCTGCGCACCTTTGACAGGCGCGGTATTTATGAGCCACTCATTGCGCGGTTGTCGCCAGGAAAACTGGCTGCGCTGGAAAAACTGGAAACTCAAGCTGCAGACCGTTTGTTCCACGGTATTCCCCGGCGTGGGCTCATCTCCACCCTTTACGTCAATCCACAGCCATTTTGTTGCGAAGGCGAAATTTATTTGCTTGGGACTGCACTGTCATATTTCTTCGCTCTTTATGCCAGTTCTGCTTCCTGGCACAGACTGACCCTGATAAACACCCTAACCAAGGAGGTCTGGCAATGGAAAGAAAGGCCCGGACAATTTCCAACGATGTAAGACAAACCAAAATGAATACAAGAGATGAGGAGAGCATCTTATTTTATCATGTACAACCAAGGGATTTTTTTACCCTTACCGATCTACTTTATCGAACAAGCGATCAGAATTTTTCACTTTGTACTGAACCAGAAAAGGAAACCATTCATTTTCGTGCCAATGCCAGTATTAGCTTCCCTCTTAAAGATGTTGAATCATTATCGAAAAATAGCGCTGGTCAGTATGTAATGATGATTAACTTTATGGGGCTTTCGGGAAGTTCGTCGCCACTACCGGGATTTTATCTGGATGACATGGCCTTAAAACAAGCTCAGGAAGGCGGCAGTGCAACAGCAGACTTCCTGAACATGTTTAGCCATCGCTGGACACAATTCATATACCATATTTGGCGCAAATACCGCTGGCATATTAGTTTCCGTAACGGCGGTAAAGATATCATATCTCAGCGTATGTTGGCGCTTATTGGACTGGGTAATCCAAAAATCCGTGAGCGGTTGAATATTTCCCATTGTAGATTGCTGCCTTATATCGGAACGCTGGCAGGTATCGCGCGCTCACCGAAAATTATCTGTGATCTGATATCGCACTGCTTTGAGTTATCAGAGGTAACGCTGGAAAACTGGCAAATACGCAAAGTACCGATCCCGCCGGATCAAAGAAACTGTCTTGGGGTACAAGGTAGAGATTCAGATGGAGTAGTCTCGGGGAAATCGGTGCTGGGGAAAAACTTCACGCTTGGTGCGCGAGTTATAGACCGTAGCGGTAAATTTAAGCTATGTATTAACGGCCTCAGCCAGGAGCGTTATCTGAGTTTAATGCCGGGTGGAGATGAATACCTGCCGCTAACCACCTTCGTCTCTTTTCTATTACGCGATCAGCTAGCATGGGATTTACAGTTAGGGCTCGTGCCAGGCGAAGCTCATGGAATGCGCCTGGGAGATAAAAAGCAATCGCAACTGGGTCGCTCATGCTTTATAGGCAAACCGCCTCTCAAACCTTTTATCACCATAAGTGTACGTAAGTAACCCGCTTTTGGCGGGTTACTTTGCAACGTATTACTGCATCCCCAGCAAATGCGGCAGCCACAGCGAGATCGCCGGGATGTAGGTCACCATTCCCAGCACCACCAGCAGCATGCCGTAGAACGGCAGCATCGCGCGCACGACGGACTCGATCTTCTGCTTACTTACCGCGCTGGCGACAAACAGCACCGATCCCACCGGCGGGGTGATCAGGCCGATCCCCAGATTGACCATCATGATCATGCCAAAGTGCACCGGATCGATCCCCAGCGCATTGGTGACCGGCAGCAGCACCGGCGTCAGGATGAGGATAATCGGCGCCATATCCATCAGCGTGCCGATCAGCAGCAGCATAACGTTGAGGTACATCAGGATGACGTACTTGTTATCCGACAGCGAGGTAAAGAAACCGGTAATGCGTTCCGGCAGCTGCATGTAGGTCATCACCGCACCGAAGGCGGCGGCAAAGCCTATCAGGATCATGACAATAGTGACGGTTTTCACCGTACGGCACATCAGCTTCGGCAGTTCGCTCCATTTATAGTCACGGTAGATAAACATGGTGACGAAAAATGCCCACAGACAGGCCACGGCAGCGGATTCGGTGGCAGTAAAAATGCCCGACAAAATCCCGCCGAGGATGATCACGACGGTAAACAGCCCCCACAGCGCATCAAAGAAAATCTTCAGCGCCTGCTTAAACGGGATCCTGTCGCCTTTCGGGTAGCCGCGCTTATGGGCAAAGCCAAGGCACATGATCATCAGACAGACGCCCAGTAGCAGTCCCGGCAGCACACCGGCGATAAACAGCGTGGCGATGGACACCGTGCCGCCTGCGGCCAGAGAGTAAATCACCGAGTTGTGGCTGGGCGGGATAAGAATGGCCTGAACCGAACCGCTGGCGGTCACCGCCGCCGCGTAATCACGCGGATAGCCCTTCTTTTCCATTTCCGGGATCATCACGCTGCCAATGGAGGCGGTATCCGCCACCGACGAGCCGGAAATCGCGCCGAAAAAGGTGGAGGCGACAATATTCACCAGCGACAGGCCGCCGCGAATAAATCCGACAAAGATATAGGCGAAATTCACCAGCCGTCGGGCAATCCCCCCTTCGGCCATGATCGCCCCGGCGAGAATAAAGAACGGGATCGCCAGCAGCGTAAATTTATTCACCCCGCTGGTGATCTGGATCATCAGCGCCTCAAGGGGCAAATCGATCCACAGCGCGCCCGCAACGGCGCTCAGGCCGACGGCAAAGGCCACCGGCATTCCCACCGCCAGCAGCACGGCGAGGGTGAACAACAACACAAATGCATCCATCTTTCACCCCTTAACTATGGTTACCTATCAGCACCACCGGGCGGTTCTCCTGGGAACCGAACAGTAGCCGCTCAAGCACAAACAGGATCAGGATCGCCGAACCGATGGGCAGCGGCAGATAGCTCTCCCCGGAGGTCAGCAACGGGAACTCTGCCACCGGCTGCTCCCACAGCTCCATGCACAATAAGTAGCTGTACCAGAAGATCAGGCAGGAGATGAACAGCATCAACAGGTCCACCAGCCGTGCGCAGGCATTTTTCAGCGCCAGCGGCAGACGGTCGGTCAACATATTGACGGCGATGTGCGATCCGGCGCGATAGCCCACCGCTGCGCCGATAAAGGTAAAAGTCACCATACAGATAATGGCGACCGGCTCCGGCCAGGACTCGCCGCGGTTAAGCACGTAGCGCGAGAAAATCCCGATGGGGATGACAATGGTCATCACCAGCAGGGAAATTCCCGCCACAGTCATGGCGAGCAGGTACAGGCGATCCATCCACTTCAGGTAGATTTCGGACATACGTCCTCCACAAGGCGTTATGCGCCAGCGGGCGGCTGGCGCAGCAGAATTACTTCACATCCGCGATGGCTTTCATCAGATCCTGGTGTTTGTCGCCATACTGCGCGCGCACCGGCTCTGTTGCCTTCACAAAGACCGCCTTGTCGATTTCCTGGAATTTCACGCCGCCCGCTTTCATTTTATCTACCGCATCGGCGTTATAAGCCTGCCACAGCGTGCGCTGTTCGGCCTGCGCTTCACGGGCGAGGGTCAGGATTTTCTGCTGGTCGTCGGCGCTGAGTTTGTCCCATTTCACTTTTGAATAGAGCAGCATTTCCGGGGTAATAAAGTGGCCGCTGAGGGTGTAATTTTTGGCGATGGGCAGATAGTTATGGGCCACGAAGGTAGGCGGGTTATTTTCCGCGCCGTCGATAACGCCGGTCTGCATGCCGCTGTACACCTCGCTCACCCCCATCGCCACCGCGTTCGCACCCATTGCTTTCAGGGTCGCCAGCGCCACCGGGCTGCCCTGTACGCGGATCTTCATCCCTTTCAGCGCCTCAGGCGTGGTGACGGGTGTCTTGGTGATCAGGTTACGTGTGCCGGAATCCATCCAGCCAAGAAACACCAGCCGCGATTTAGGGTTGTTAGTCAGCTTCTCACCGATGCTTTTGCCGATATCACCGTCGATCACCTTATGCATGTGGTCTTCATCGCGGAAAACGTACGGCAGGGTGAAAACCTCAATGTCCGGCAGAATGGCGGCGACCGGTGCCATCGAGATGCGGATCATGTCGATCGCCCCCATCTGTGCCTGTTCGATCATCTGCTTTTCGTCCCCCAGTACGCCGCCAGGGAAGACCTTAATTTCTAATTTGCCATCGGTTTGCTGTTTCAGTTTTTCGCCCATGTTCTGCACAGCCACCACGTTCGGGTAGCCCTGCGGATGCACGTCGGCGGCTTTGATCACCTGTGCCATAACGGCAGGGGCAAACAGTAAAGAGGCGGTAGACAGGCACAGGGAAGCCAGTAACGGCTTGAGGGTCGTTTTCATCGGGTCAGCTCCAGGGTAGGGTCAGCGGTAAAACTGTGTTTTATTTTTTACGCTTAAAAATTAGCCTGGGTTGTGACGAGCAGGGGTGAAGCGGTTCACAAAAGCGCTAAAATAATGAAACGGAGGTTTAACAATGTGACAACAGAGGTTCTTTTTGCAACGGGTGACTATTCGCCTTTACGCAGCAGATAGCGATAAGGCAGGGATCCTGTCTCCTGAGCCACCAGTTCGTGCTCCATAAAACGGCAAAAACCGGGGATGTCGCGCGTGGTCGCCGGATCGTCGGCAATGATCAGCAGGGTTTCGCCCGGCTGCATACCGCGCACGGTTTTGCGTACCATCATGACGGGTTCCGGGCAACGCAGCCCCAGCGCATCGAGAGTGTGGTCAGGTGTGGTAAACAGATCGCTCATGGTTGTCTCATCCGGTCAAAAACCGCCATAGTTTACGCCGCCATTTTTGTGACGCAAGTCAGGTTAACGATTGCGTGAAAATTAGCCATTGCAATGGTGCACTAAAGCAGTATGATGCGGCGGCTTTATAAAATTACGTCGCATTAATTGGGTTCCCTAACCCCAATAACTAAAAAGGTCACAATATGTCGCAGTTCTCTCAATCCCAGCGCGTAAAAGCGTTGTTCTGGTTATCGCTATTCCATTTACTGGTGATCACCTCCAGTAACTATCTGGTGCAGTTGCCGATCTCTATTTTCGGTTTTCACACCACCTGGGGCGCGTTCAGCTTTCCGTTTATTTTCCTCGCCACCGATCTGACCGTGCGTATTTTTGGCGCACCGCTGGCCCGACGCATTATCTTTGCCGTGATGATCCCAGCGCTGGTGGTGTCTTATATCATCTCGTCGCTGTTTTATATGGGCAGCTGGCAGGGATTCGGCGCGTTGGCGCATTTCAACCTGTTTGTCGCCCGCATCGCCGCCGCCAGCTTTATGGCTTATACGCTGGGGCAGATCCTCGACGTGCGCGTGTTTAATCGCCTGCGCCAGAGCCGCCACTGGTGGCTTGCGCCGACGGTGTCCACCGTCTTCGGTAACGCCAGCGATACCATCGCCTTCTTCTTTATCGCCTTCTGGCGCAGTCCGGATGCGTTTATGGCGCAACACTGGATGGAAATTGCGCTCGTGGACTACAGCTTTAAGGTGCTTATCAGCCTGGTTTTCTTCCTGCCCATGTATGGCGTATTACTGAATATGTGCCTGAAAAGGCTGGCAGAGAAATCTGAAATTCCTGCGTTGCAGGCCAGTTAAAGGTACGCCTGACAACTTGTGATAAGATGGACGAATGAGCCGTTATGGCCGTTTATCGAAAGGAAGAAGTCAATGCGCAATCTGGTTAAGTATGTCGGTATTGGCCTGCTGGTAATGGGGCTGGCGGCCTGTGACAACAATGATAAAGCGACTCCGGCGCAGGCCGCAACGGCGGAAGCCAATGCAACGGGTCAACCGGTAACGCTGCTGGATGGCAAGCTGAGTTTCTCGCTGCCCGCAGACATGAGCGACCAGAGCGGCAAACTGGGCACCCAGGCCAATAACATGCACGTTTACTCTGATGCCACGGGTCAGAAAGCGGTGATTGTTATCGTCGGCGACAACAGCAACGAAGAACTGTCTGTGCTGACCAAACGTCTGGAAGATCAGCAGCGCAGCCGCGATCCGCAGCTGCAGGTAGTGACCAACAAATCCATCGACGTGAAAGGCCAGAAAATGCAACAGCTCGACAGCATTATCTCTGCCAAAGGTCAGACCGCATGGTCGTCCGTCGTGCTGGGTAAAGTGGATAATAAACTGCTGACCATTCAGGTCACGCTGCCGGCGGAAAACCAGCAGCAGGCGCAAACGGCGGCTGAGAACATTATCAACACCATTGTGTTGAAATAAGGCTCTGCCGGGTGGCGCAGCGCTCACCCGGCCTACGCAGGTTCAAACCGCTACAAAACGGTCTCCAGTGGAGGCCGTTTTTTTAACCGCCACGCCAGCAGCAGCGCCACTGCGACCAGCCCCGCTGCGGCCAGATAAATCACCGATACGCCCGCCCATGCCATTAACAGCCCGGCTGCCGGTCCGGTCACCCCCAGCGACAGATCCATAAATACCGTATAGGTCGCCAGCGCCGCCCCCTGATTTTGCTGCGGTACTGCTTTTACCGCCACCACGCCCAGCGCCGGGAAGACCAGCGAAAAGCCTGCCCCTGCCAGCAACACACCCACTTTTGCCATCCACGGCTCGACCGCCAGCCCCACTAACACCAGACCGAGCGTTTCCACCACAAAGCAGACCATCGCCACGTTCAGGCCGCCGACGCGGTTTACGGTATTGGGGAAAAACAGTCGCGTGCCAACAAACGCACAGCTGAACAGCGTAAGCGCAAAGGCCGCGCCATCCCAGCCACGGGCATCGTAAAACAGGGTGATAAAGGTGGCGATGACGCCAAACCCGGCGGAGCCGAGCGCCAGCGCCATACCATACAGCCAGACCCGGCCCAGTACCGCGCGAAACGGCAGCGGCTTGCCTTTGCTGACCTTCACCGCCGGACGGCTCAGCGCGAACAGCAGCGCTGTCACCGCTACCGCCATAATAATTACCGCCAGCCCCGTCAGGCCGGTGTAGTGATAGCAAAGCACGCCCAGCGGGGCACCGATCGCCATCGCGCCATAAGAGGCAATACCGTTCCACGAGATCACTTTACCGATATGCAGCGATCCCACCACACCAACACCCCACAGCGTCGCCCCGGTCCCGGCAAAACTCTGCCCGATGCCGAGGATCACGCGGCCCAGGCACAGCAGCAGCAAACAGACCACCGGCGTGGCGGCGCTCAGCCCCGCCAGCAAATAAAACAGGCCGCTCAGCACGCAGCCGCACAAACCGAAGACGACAATCTTTTTCGGGCCGAACAAGTCGGCGTAGCGTCCGGCATGAGGACGGCTTACCAGGGTGGCAAAATATTGCAGGCTGATCACCAGTCCCGCCCAGAAGGCGCTAAATCCCATCACATCATGGACATAGCCCGGCAGCACCGCCAGCGGTAAGCCGATGGTCAGATAACTGGCGAAGTTAAAAATAACGACAGAGATAATGCGCAGATTAAGGCGCAGTCCGTTCAGCGCCGGTTCGGCAACGGGTTCAGGCATGGAACTCACCACATTTTTTACAACAGTGTTTCACTATTATCATGATGACGGCGGAAAATCAGCAGCAGATTCAGATAATGCACGTCATGCGAAGCGCCGCTGACGCACTACACTTAGCGGGACTGCGAATAAAGGAATTCACTATGACCACCCCCCAGCCCGATAAAGCGGGTTTGCACATACTTCTTAAACTGGCCTCTCTGGTTATTATTCTGGCGGGCATACATGCTGCCGCCGACATTATTGTTCAGTTATTAATGGCGCTGTTTTTCGCCATCGTTCTTAACCCGCTGGTCACCTGGTTCCTGCGCCGGGGTGTGAAACGCCCGGTGGCAATCACCATTGTGGTGGTGGTAATGATGATTGTGCTGACCGCGCTGTTTGGCGTACTGGCCGCGTCGTTTAATGAATTCATCACCATGCTGCCTAAATACAACAAGGAATTAACCCGCAAAGTGCTTCAGTTACAGGACATGATGCCGTTCCTGCATCTGCACATGTCGCCGGAGCGTATGTTACAGCGCATGGACTCCGACAAAATGATGGCCTTCGCTACCCTGCTGATGACCGGCCTGTCGAACGCCATGGCCAGTATCGTGCTGCTGGTGATGACCGTGGTGTTTATGCTGTTTGAAGTGCGCCATCTGCCGTACAAACTGCGCTTTGCGCTGAACAATCCGCAGATCCACATCGCCGGGCTGCACCGTGCCTTAAAAGGTGTCTCCCACTATCTGGCGCTGAAAACGCTGATCAGCCTGTGGACCGGCGCAATCATCTGGCTGGGATTAATGCTGCTGGGCGTGCAGTTTGCCCTGATGTGGGGCGTGCTGGCATTCCTGCTTAACTATGTGCCCAATATCGGTTCGGTCATTTCAGCTATTCCGCCGATGATCCAGGCTTTCCTGTTTAACGGTTTCTATGAATTTATGATGGTGGGGATCCTGTTCCTCGTGGTGCATATGATCCTCGGGAATATGGTGGAGCCGCGCATGATGGGTCACCGACTGGGCATGTCGACGATGGTGGTGTTCTTATCGTTACTGATCTGGGGATGGCTGCTCGGCCCGGTGGGTATGCTGCTCTCGGTGCCGCTCACCAGCGTCTGTAAGATCTGGATGGAAACCACCAAAGGCGGCAGCAAACTGGCGATCCTGCTGGGACCTGGTCGTCCTAAAACCAGGCTGCCCGGCTAGCGATAAATCATCGCGACCAATACCGTTTGCGGAATAAACGCGTAAAAATTTAATTTAAATAGCCTGGATTATATTGAGATAATTCCAGGCTATTTTTTTATGATCGGCATCAACGTAAAAATTAATTACGTCATAGCGAATAAAAAAACGCGCCTTTTAATTATCAATAATTTATTATTGCGCGCGCAGATCATTGGCTGGCGATATACCGTCGAATAATGCTCCATTATTCGCGTCTCCGGTCTGATCTGTCATTGCCATCATTATTGATACGGAGTCGTCATGAAAAAATATGCCAGGTTATTTGCGGCGCTCGCGGTTGTCGGCGCGCTGGCCGGATGTGCGCGCACTGCGCCAGTTTACAATGTTCACAGCACCGTCAGCGCGGGCCACACCCAGGAGCAGGTCAGAAGCGCCATTCTGAAAGCAGGCGCACAGCGTCAGTGGATCATGAACGATGCCGGTCCTGGCGCGATCACGGCGCGTCAGCAATCCCGCGACCATATGGCGGAAGTGCGCGTGAATTACACCGCCACCAGCTACTCCATTACCTACGCCAACAGTCAGAACCTGCGTGCGTCCGGCGGGAAAATTCATAAAAACTATAACCGTTGGGTGAATAACCTCGATAAAGATATTCAGGTCAATCTGTCAGCGAGCGGCACGCAATAATCAGAAAGGATAAGGCCCGATGTACCAGCAGGATACCTTAAGCGCACTGGACGCGATCACCGAAGCGCAGCGTATTGCCTTTGCCCCGATGTTATTTCAGACCGCCCTGTGCCTGCGCAATTTTGGTGTACTGGCGTATCTGGATAAACAAGGAAAGCGCGGCGCGCCGCTGGCGGATATTGTCGCCAACAGCGCCGCCAGTGAATATGCGATTGGCGTGCTGCTGGACATGGGACTGAGCGGACGCATCATCACCCATCATGCCGGGCATTATGCCCTCGCGAAAGTCGGGCATTTTCTGCTGCATGATCCCATGACGCGTATCAATATGGATTTCACCCAGCACGTTTGTTATCAGGGATTATTTAATTTACAGACGGCGCTGGAGACCGGACAGCCAAGCGGATTAAAAGTCTTTGGCGACTGGCCGACCATATATCCCGCACTTTCGGAATTACCCGAAGCGGCGCGCGAAAGCTGGTTTGCCTTCGATCATTTCTATTCTGATGCGGCATTTAACGCCGCGCTGCCATATATATTCGCCAGCAAACCGGCAAAACTGTACGATGTCGGCGGCAATACCGGAAAATGGGCATTGCGTTGCTGCAAATATGATGAGAATGTCAGCGTCACCTTGCTGGATCTGCCGCAGCAGATCGCTCTGGCGCGCCACAATGTCGAGGCCGCAGGTCTGTCAGCGCGCATCGATTTTCATGCGGTGGATATGCTGGGAACGACACCGTTACCCGGTGATGCCGATATATGGTGGATGAGTCAGTTCCTCGACTGCTTCTCTCCTGAACAAATTATCGCCATGTTAAGCAAGGTCGCCACGGTGATGAAACCGGGGGCGCGGCTGTGCATTATGGAACTGTTCTGGGATGCACAAAAATTTGAAGCGGCGTCGTTCAGTCTGAATGCTTCGTCGCTCTATTTTACCTGTATGGCAAACGGCAACAGCCGTTTCTACAGCGTAGAAAAGTTTTATCATTATCTTAAAAGCGCGGGTTTCAGGATAGACCAGCGCCACGATAATCTCGGCCTGGGACATACCCTGCTGATATGTCAAAAACAGTAAGAACGTGACGTTGAAAGTAGCGTCAACTTTGTGACGATTTTCGCGAGCTGGCGTGGATGAATTTAGCATTAAACATAATTGACTGGCAGGCCAGAGCGCCGGGCTTGAGCGACACGGCGCAATGGCGGGAATGGGCCTGCCAGCGTCACGTCATCGATCCCGATGCACCGCAGGCAAAGCTCACCGAACTGCCCATGATGACCGCCCGCCGCCTGAGCTCTGGCAGTCGACTGGCGGTGGAATGCGGCATGGCGATGCTACGACGTCATTCTATCGACGCGGTGCTCTACACCAGTCGTCACGGTGAGCTGGAACGGAACTACCGCATTCTGCATGCCCTGGCGACCGGGCAGGCGGTCTCCCCCACCGATTTTGCGCTGTCCGTGCATAACTCGGCGGTGGGGAATCTCACCATTGCCGCGCAGCAGCCGATTGTCTCGTCATCACTCTCGGCGGGTATTGATACCTTCCAGCAAGGCCTGTGCGAAGTGGCGGGGCTGCTGCATGCGGGCTATCAGCGTGTGCTGATGGTCGATTTCGACGGTACGCTGCCGGCGTTTTACCATTCCGGCCTGCCGGAAGCGATGCCCACCTGGGCGTATGCCGTGGCGCTGGTGATTGAAGCGGGCGACGACTGGCATTGCCGGACGCAGCGCGCCGCCGCCTTCAGCGAACCGCCACTCGCCCAGAGTATGCAATTTTTACAGCATTTCCTGCGCGATGATGCGGCGTTCACCCTGGACGGCGAGCGGTTACAGTGGTGCTGGAGCCGCCGCGAATGAGTAAGCTTGCGCCGGCACTGAACTGGTTATGGCGTCTGGTGATGACCGGCCTGTGCTTTGTGCTGTTTGGTCTTGGTGGCCTCATGCTGTCGCTGGTGTGGTTTAACGTGTTGCTGCTGGTGCAGCGCGATAAAATCCGCCGTCGCCGTCTGGCCCGACGCAGCATTGCCGCCAGCTTTCGCTTCTTTTTACGGGCGGCAAAAACGCTGGGCGTGCTGGATTACCGTATCGAGGGTAGCGATATCTTGCGCCACGAGCGCGGCTGTCTGGTGGTGGCAAACCATCCGACGCTTATCGATTACGTGCTGCTGGCGTCGGTGATGCCGGAAACCGACTGCCTGGTGAAAAGCGCACTGCTGCGTAATCCGTTTCTCGGCGGCGTGGTTCGGGCGGCGGACTACCTGATCAACAGCCAGGCCGACACCCTGTTGCCCGCCTGTCAGCAGCGACTGGCACAGGGCGACACCCTGATGATCTTCCCGGAAGGGACGCGCACGCGGCCAGGGGAAGTGATGACGCTGCAACGCGGCGCGGCCAATATCGCCGTGCGCTGCAACAGTGATTTACGCATTGTGCTAATCCACTGTAGTGAACATCTGCTGGATAAAAACAGCCGATGGTATGATGTGCCACCCCGCAAACCGATGTTCACCGTACAGGTGCGCGAGCGGGTAAAAATAAAAAATTACTATGATGCAAAATCGCAAGAACCGGCGCTGGCGGCAAGGCAGCTTAACCGGCATCTTTTGCATCAGTTATCACCGGGCCAGGACCCTTTAGCAGGAATGAATGATGCAAGCGCTCTCTCTTGAAATTAAAAATCTTATTATTAACACCCTTAATCTCGACGAATTAACGCCGGACGACATCGATACCGATGCGGCGCTGTTCGGCGACGGTTTAGGGCTGGACTCCATTGATGCCCTGGAACTGGGACTGGCGGTTAAAAACCAGTATGGCGTGGTACTTTCTGCGGAAAGTGAAGAGATGCGCCAGCATTTTTACTCCGTCGCGACGCTGGCGTCCTTTATCCACGCGCAACGCGCCTGAGCACGAGCCTGCTGCTATGAATGAACAACACGCTATTTACGACGAAGTCTCTGCCCTGCTGATCAAACTGTTTGAAATCGAACCGGACGCCATTACGCCTGAGGCCCGCCTTTACGAAGATCTGGAGCTGGACAGCATTGATGCCGTCGATATGGTCGTCCATCTGCAAAAGAAGACCGGCAAAAAGATTAAGCCAGAAGAGTTCAAAGCCGTGCGCACCGTGCAGGATGTGGTGGACGCGGTAGAACGCCTGCTGCGCGAAGCCTGATCCGCGATGCAACGCTCCCGCTGGCGTCCGGGTGTGCAACAGATCACCGCCCTGATGATGCTGGGCTGGCCTTTTGTGATCTGGTTTGGCCTGGCGCATCACAGCCTGCACTGGTTGCTGCCGCTGATGGCGCTGCTGTTGCTTGCGCGTCTGCGCCAGGCGCGCCATACCGCAGGGCCGATGCGCTTTATATTGCAGGGCGTCGCGCTGGTCGGCCTGACGCTGTGCCTGCTCAGTGCGCTGTTTAAAACCCATCAATGGCTGCTGTTTTATCCGGTGGCGGTTAACCTGGTGATGCTCGCCGTATTTGGGGGATCGCTGTGGACGCCAATACCGCTGGTTGAACGGTTGGCCCGTCTGCGCGAGCCAGAACTCCCTGAGGTTGCGGTGCGTTACACCCGCCGCGTCACGCAAGTGTGGTGCGCCTTTTTTGTCGGCAACGGTACCATTGCCCTGGCGACGGCCCTGCACGGTGATATGCAAGTCTGGACCGCATGGAACGGCATGATCGCCTACCTGCTGATGGGGCTGCTGATGGCCGCAGAGTGGCTGGTGCGCTGCCGGATAATCAAACGGGAAACATCATGACCCCGACACTCCCTCTGGCACAATGGCTGGACGCCCCGCGCGCGAACGACACGCCGATCGCCTGGCTTCACGATCGCACCTGGACACTGGGCGAGCTCCGTTTCGATGTGGCGCAACTGGTCGAGATCCTGCGCCAGCATGATGGCGCACGCTGGGCGCTGTGCTTTGAAAACAGCTATCTGTTTATTGTCGCGTTGCTGGCCACGCTGCACGCCGGAAAAACACCTGTGATCCCCGGTCATTGCCGTGAGCCGCTGCTGGAAGAACAGCGGGCGCTGTTTGACGGGCTGCTCAGCGATAAGCCGCTGCACTGGCGCGGCACGGCGCTGGTGGTCACGTCTTACGGTGAGAGCGTGGTTGATTTTCCGCCCCTGTCTGCCATCGCGCCGGATGCCTTTGTCGAGCTGTTCACCTCCGGCTCCACCGGGCAACCGCGCCGCATCGTTAAGCCAGTAGCCTGTCTTGATCGCGAAGCGCGCCTGCTGGCCGACCGTTTTGCCGGACGGCTGGCCGGATGCCGGGTGGTCGCCTCGGTGGTGCCCCAGCATCTGTACGGCCTGACTTTCCGCATTATGCTGCCGATGGCGCTCGGTCTGCCGCTGCATGCCGCAATGCTCTATTACGCTGAGCAACTGGCGGCGCTTGATCACAAGCACCGTTATGCCTTTATCAGCAGTCCGGCCTTTTTGAAGCGGCTTGATGTACGCCTTACGCCACCGCCGCTGGCGATGATTTTCTCCGCAGGCGGCAAGCTGCCGTGGGCGGATGTGATGCAAACCGCTGACTGGACGCACGTCTGGCCGGATGAAATTTATGGCAGCACCGAAACGGGCATTCTCGGCTGGCGGCACCGCCAGCAGGATGACATGCCCTGGCAGCCCTTTGCCGGGATTCAATTTGTTGCACAAGGCGAGGCGTTTCGCGCCATATCGCCGCTGATCCCAGACACAAATGGCTTATTGCTGGATGATGTTATCCACTTTTTTGCAGATGGTTCCTTTCATCTGGCGGGACGCCGTGGCCGGGTGGTCAAAATCGAAGAAAAACGCATTTCGCTGTGCGAGATCGAGCAGCGCGTGCTGGAACTGAACGGCGTACGTGACGCGGCGGCGCTGGCGATCACCCGTCATGGGCGTCAGGCGGTCGGTGTGCTGCTGGTGCTGGACGAGGCATTTCGTCAGCAATGGCAGCAGCGCGGGGGTAAATCCCAGGAGCTGTCATGGCGACGTGCGCTGCGCCCGTGGCTGGAGCCGGTCGCCGTGCCGCGCTACTGGCGCATCATTGATGAAATTCCGGTCAACAGTATGAACAAGCGTGTCTATGCGCAATTACAGGAGTTATTTCATGAAACCCCATGAAATTGCACGCCACCAGCCCGATCCCCGACACGCCGACATCATGCTGTATCTTGCGCCGTCCCTGTTGTGGTTTAAGGGCCATTTTGCCGTGCAGCCGTTATTGCCAGGCGTAGCGCAACTGGACTGGGCGATGCATTACGCCACCGCGCTACTGGCCCCGGACTTTCGCTTCCACAGCATTAAAAACGTGAAATTCCAGGCCCCCTTACTGCCGGAGGCTCACGTGACCTTATCGCTGGCCTGGCAGCCGGAGCGCGAGACGCTGAGCTTCAGCTATCTGCGCCACGCCGGTGACGAACGCCTTACCGCCAGCAGCGGGAAGATCCGCCTATGTCGCTGAATTTCCGTCCCTGCGTGGTGATCCCCTGCTATAACCACGGCGCGATGATGGCGCAGGTCATGACGCGTCTGCAAGCCTGCGCGTTGCCATGCTATATCGTGGATGATGGCAGCGACGCCGCCACCCGCGAGGTGCTGGAGACGCTGCCCGCACGCTTTGCCGACGTCTCGTTGATACGGCTGGCAGAAAATGCCGGAAAAGGCGCGGCGGTGATCCGGGGATTACAGGACGCCGCGGCGGCAGGATTCACCCACGCTGTACAGGTGGATGCCGACGGGCAGCATGCCATTGAAGACATTCCCGCGCTGCTGGATCTGGCGCGACAGCATCCGCAGGCGCTGATCTCCGGCCAGCCGGTGTATGACGATTCGATCCCCCGCTCGCGCCTGTATGGCCGCTGGATCACCCACGTCTGGGTGTGGATCGAAACCCTGTCATTGCAGCTCAAAGACAGCATGTGCGGCTTTCGGGTCTACCCCATTGCGCCGACGCTGGCGCTGGCCTCGCGGGTCGCGCTCGGGCAGCGCATGGATTTTGACACCGAAGTGATGGTGCGCCTCTACTGGCAGGGCAACACCAGCTATTTTCTGCCAACGAAAGTGACCTATCCGCCGGACGGGCTGTCGCATTTTGATGCCTTCAGGGACAACGTGCGCATCTCGCTGATGCACACCCGGTTGTTTTTCGGCATGTTACCGCGTCTGCCGGGGCTGCTGTTTCGCCGCCGTTCCGCGCACTGGGCGCAGCAGGATGAAGTGCGCGGGCTGCTCGGCATGCGCATTATGCTCACCGTCTGGCGCCTGTTCGGACGCCGGGCCTTTTCACTGCTGCTGTACCCGGTGATCGCCGCCTACTGGCTGACCGCGTACCCGGCACGGCGCGCGTCGCAAAAGTGGCTGTCGCGGGTACGTACCACGCTGATTGCCCGTAGCCTGCCGGTTCCGCCGGGATTGAATAGCTATCGCCACTTTTTACGTTTCGGCGAGGCGATGCTTGATAAAGTCGCCAGCTGGCGCGGCGAGCTGCAAATGGGCCGCGACGTGCACTTTGCGCCGGGTGCGCAAGCCGCGCTGGGCCTGGACGATCCCCAGGGCAAGCTGCTGCTGGCCTCGCATCTGGGCGATGTGGAAGCCTGCCGCGCGCTGGCGCAGCTTGACGGCAGCAAAACCATCAACGCGCTGGTGTTTAACGACAACGCCCGTCGCTTTAAGCAGATCATGGAAGAGATGGCCCCCGAAGCGGCGCTGAATCTGATCCCGGTGACGCATATTGGCCCGGATACGGCGATGCTGCTGAAAGAGAAACTGGATCGCGGCGAATGGGTGGCGATCGTCGGCGATCGACTCGCCGTCATCCCGCAACGCGGCGGCGACTGGCGGGTCAGCTGGAGTCGGTTTATGGGCCATCCCGCGCCGTTTCCACAAGGGCCGTTTATTCTGGCAGCGGCACTGCGCTGTCCGGTGTTGCTGATTTTTGCCCTGCGGCAACCCGATCGCACCCTGCACCTGCACTGTGAGCCTTTTGCTGACCCGCTGCCGATGCCACGCACCGCGCGCCAGGCGGCGCTGCAACAGGCCATCGACCGGTATGCTGCCCGCCTTGAGCATTACGCGCTGCAATCGCCTCTCGACTGGTTTAATTTTTTCGATTTCTGGCAATTACCTGATGCCAGAGACAAGGAGTAAGTGTGCTGACCGATCCCCGCTTTACTGCCGAAGTCACGCTGACCGTGCCCTTCCACGACGTCGATATGATGGGCGTGGTCTGGCATGGCAACTACTTCCGCTATTTTGAAATTGCCCGCGAGGCGCTGCTCAACCAGTTCAATTATGGTTACCGTCAGATGCGGGATTCCGGCTACGTCTGGCCGGTGGTGGATACCCGTGTGAAATACCGCGATGTGCTGACCTTTGAACAAACCTTTCGTGTGCGCGCCACGCTGGTGGAGTACGAAAACCGCCTGAAGATCAACTATGAGATCGTCGATGCCAGCAGCGGAAAACGCACCACCACCGGCTACACCATTCAGGTGGCTGTTGACGCGCAAAGCAAAGAATTGTGCTTCGTCAGCCCGGCCATTTTATTTGAACGTATGGGAGTGACGCCATGAAATGCTGGCCTTTACTGATTATGCTGATAAGCCCGCTGGTCAGCGCCGTCACCCTGGATGAACTGCAACAGCGCTTTACCGAACAACCAGTGGTGCGTGCGCACTTTACCCAGGTACGGGCGATTAAAGATCTGCCCCAGCCGCTGCGCTCCAGCGGCGAAATGCTCATCGCCCGCGACCAGGGGCTGCTGTGGGATCAAAAAACCCCCTTCCCGATGCTGCTGATGCTGGACGACACACGCATGGTGCAGGTGGTGAATGGCCAGGCACCGCAGGTGATCACCGCGCAAAATAATCCGCAAATGTTCCAGTTTAATCACCTGCTGCGCGCGCTGTTTCAGGCCGACCGCAAGGTGCTGGAGCAGAATTTCCGTATTGATTTTCAGGATCGCGGCGACGGGCGCTGGACGCTGTCGCTGACGCCGACCACCACACCGCTGGACAAGATTTTTGCCACCATCAATCTGGCGGGACAGACCTATCTCGACACTATCCAGCTTAATGATAAGCAGGGCGATCGCACCGACATCGCCTTCTCTGCTCACCGTTTAACGCCTGCCGCCCTGACCGATGACGAACGCAAACGCTTTGCCGCGCACTAACGCCGCCCGCGCCGCGCTCGGCTGGGGGCTGCTGTGCCTGCTGATGCTCGGCGTGCTGATGGCGATCCTGCCGCAGGCGCGACTGAACAGTAGCGTGCTGGCGATGCTGCCCAAACAGGCGCTGGGTAATATTCCGCCCGCGCTTAACGATGGCTTTATGCAACGCCTCGATAAGCAGGTGGTGTGGCTGGTCAGCCCCGGCAAACAGGCGGATCCCGCGGTGGCCCAGCGCTGGCTGACGCTGCTTAAAACGTCCGCTGGCCTGCGGGAGATCAAAGGCCCGATGGACGCCGCCAGCCAGCAACAGTGGGGCGCGTTCTATTTTAATCATCGTAACGGCATGATCGATGCCGCCACCCGCGCACGCCTGCAAAACGGCGGCGAGGCGCAGGCACAGTGGATCCTCTCCCAGCTCTACTCGGCATTTTCCGGCGTCAGCGGCAAAGAGCTGCAAAACGATCCGCTGATGCTGATGCGCGGCTCGCAGCTGGCGCTGGCGCAGAATACCCAGCGTCTGCGGCTGATGGACGGCTGGCTGATCACGCAGGATGAGGCCGGAAACTACTGGTATTTACTGCATGGCGAGCTGGCCGGTGAGTCCTTCGACATGCAGCAGACGCACGACGTCATCACCACCCTCAATGACCTGCAACAGCAACTGAAAAAAGCCTTCCCGCAGGCGCAGCTGTTATCGCGCGGCACGGTCTTTTACAGCGATTACGCCAGCCAGCAGGCGAAGCAGGATGTTTCAACGCTGGGCGTGGCAACGATCCTCGGCGTGATCCTGCTGATTGTGCTGGTATTCCGCTCCCTGCGTCCGCTGCTGCTGTGCCTGATGTCAGTGGGCATCGGTGCGCTGGCGGGTACGGTCGTCACGCTGTTGCTGTTCGGGGAACTGCACCTGATGACGCTGGTGATGAGCATGAGCATCATCGGCATCTCCGCGGATTACACGCTCTATTATCTGACCGAGCGTATGGTGCATGGCGAACACGCCTCGCCGTGGGAAAGTCTGACGAAGGTGCGCAATGCCCTGCTGCTGGCGCTGCTGACCACGGTGGCGGCCTATCTGATCATGATGCTTGCTCCTTTCCCCGGCATTCGCCAGATGGCGGTGTTCGCGGCGGTCGGGCTGACGGCGTCTTGTCTGACGGTGATCTTCTGGCATCCATGGCTGGTGCGCGGCCTGCCGGTTCGCCCGGTACCGGCGATGACATGGCTGCTGCGCTGGCTGGCGGCGTGGCGGCGCACTAAAACGCTGTCGGTCGGTCTGCCGCTGGTGCTCGCGGTACTGTCGCTGGCAGGGCTGACCCGCATGCAGATTAACGATGATATTTCCCAGCTACAGGCGCTGCCGCAGCACCTGCTGGCGCAGGAAAAAACCATTACGCAGCTCACCGGGCAGAGCGTCGATCAGAAATGGTTTGTCGTCTACGGCACCAGCGCGCAGCAGACGCTGGAACGGCTCGAAGCGCTGATCCCGACGCTGATAAAGGCGCGGGATGCCGGCATGATGAGCGGTTTTCGCACCGTGCCGCTGAATTCACTGGCGCGTCAGACCGCGGATCTTAAGTTGTTGCATCAGGCCGCGCCGGGTATCGTCCGTGCGTTACAAAGCACGGGAATGAACGCGGTAACGCCTGATTTGCGCCCGATGAACGTCACCGTCGACGCATGGCTTAACAGCCCGGCCAGCGAAGGCTGGCGGCTGATGTGGCTGACACTGCCCGGTGGCGAAAGTGGCGTGCTGGTGCCGGTGGAAGGCGTTAAGGACAGCCGTGCGCTGCAACGTCTGGCGCAGGCGCAGCCGGGCGTGGCCTGGGTGGATCGCAAAAGTACCTTTGACGCACTGTTTGCCCAGTACCGCACCCTGCTCACCGGCCTGCTGCTGGTGGCGCTGGCGGTGATCGCCTGCGGCGCGATAGTGCGCCTGGGCTGGCGTAAAGGGCTGATAAGCCTGGTGCCGTCGGTGTTGTCGCTGACCTGCGGGCTGGCGGTGCTGGCGGCGACAGGCCATGCGGTCAATCTGTTTTCGCTGCTGGCGCTGGTGCTGGTGCTCGGCATCGGCATTAACTACACGCTGTTTTTCAGTAATCCACGCGGCACGCCGTTGACCTCACTGCTGGCGGTGACGCTGGCGATGCTGACGACCTTATTGACGCTGGGTATGCTGGTGTTCAGCGCCACCCAGGCGATCAGCAGTTTTGGCATTGTGCTGGTCAGCGGGATCTTTACCGCCTTCCTGCTTTCACCGCTGGCGATGCCCGGTAAAAAAGAGAGAAAAAAATGATATTTCGCGACCTTTTACGCCCCCTCGCCCTGCTCGCGGTACTGGTACTGACCGGCTGTAGCCACTCCGGTGCTCCCGCTGACGACACCCGCCCGCAGGCGTGGCTGCAACCGGGTACCCGCGTCACGCTTCCCCCGCCGGGCATTTCGCCTGCAGTCAGTTCGCAACAGTTGCTGACCGGTCGCGTGAACGGCCAGACTCAGTCGCTGCTGGTGATGCTCAACGCCGATGATAAAAAGCTCACTCTGGCCGGGCTGTCATCCGTAGGCATTCGTCTGTTCCTCGTCACCTACGATCAGCACGGCATTCACACCGAACAGTCGATTGTGGTGCCGCAATTGCCGCCCGCCAGTCAGGTACTGGCCGACGTCATGCTCAGCCACTGGCCGATTGCCAGCTGGCAGAAGCAATTGCCTGCGGGCTGGACGCTGACCGATAAAGGCGATAAGCGTGAACTGCGTAACGCCAGCGGTAAGCTGGTCACCGAAGTGACCTATTTGCAGCGCCACGGCAAACGTGAGCCGATCAGCATCGAACAGCATGTCTTTAAGTACCACATCACCATTCAATATCTGGGTGACTGAGATGATCTATATTTCTGCCGTCGGCATGATCAATGCGCTGGGCCGTTCGAACGCGGAGATCGCCGCGAATCTGACGCGTGGCGTGGCCCCCGGTATGCAGCGTCGTGAAGGCTGGCTATATGATGCGCCGGACGCCATGCTCGGCAGCGTGGAAGGCGATCTGCCCGCCATTCCCGACCGCTTTTCCGCGCACCGCACCCGCAATAATCAACTGCTGCTGGCGGCGCTGGCGCAGATCCAGCCCACCGTGGACGAGGCCATTGCCCGCGTCGGGCGCGATCGCGTGGCCGTGGTGCTTGGCACCAGCACCTCCGGACTGGATGAGGGCGATCAGCACGTCAACCGGGCGCTTAACGGCCATCCCTCCACCGACTGGCAGTATGCACAGCAGGAGCTGGGGGATCCGTCGCGCTTTTTAAGCCACTGGCTTGCGCTCGATGGCCCGGCGTATACGCTCTCCACCGCCTGTTCGTCCAGCGCCCGCGCCATTATCAGCGGGCGGCGGCTGATCGAAGCGGGACTGGCGGATGTGGCGATTGTCGGCGGCGCGGATACCTTAAGCCGGATGCCGGTGAACGGCTTTCACAGCCTGGAATCCTTCTCCCCGTCGCTGTGCCAGCCTTTTGCGCAGGATCGCTGCGGTATTACTATTGGCGAAGGGGCCGCGCTGATGGTGCTGACCCGCGAGCCACAACCGCTTGCCCTGCTCGGCATCGGCGAATCCAGCGATGCGTACCATATTTCCGCCCCCCACCCGCAGGGTGAAGGCGCGATCCGCGCTATTGAACAGGCGCTGCGTGAGGCGGGTATGACGCCAGCCGATGTCGGCTATATCAATCTGCATGGCACCGCGACGCCGCTGAACGACCAGATCGAATCTCAGGTGGTGAATCAGCTGTTCGGCGAGGCCATCCCTTGCAGCTCCACCAAACATTTAACCGGGCATACGCTGGGCGCGGCGGGGATCACCGAAGCGGCGCTATGCGCGCTGATCCTGCAACACGATTTGCCCCTGCCGCCGCAGGATTTCAGCCGCTCGCCGCTGGATCCGGCGCTGCCGCCCTGCGGCGTGCTGATGACCGCGCAGCCGCTAATGCGTCCGGTGATCCTCTCTAACTCGTTCGCCTTTGGCGGCAACAATGCCAGTATTCTGCTCGGGAGGACGGCATGACGGTTTATCTCAGCCCCGGGGAATATCTTCCCCACGACGCGCCCATGCTGCTGCTGGAGGAAGTCATCTCCGTCAGCGAAGAGACGGCATGCTGTCAGGTGAGCGTGAATGCCACCGGTGTACTGGCCCCTTTTCTGGATGCGCAGGGCGACCTGCCAGGCTGGTATGCGCTGGAGCTGATGGCCCAGACGGTGGGCGTCTGGTCAGGCTGGCATCGGATGCAGCGCGAGCAGGACAGCATCGCGCTGGGGATGGTGCTTGGCGCACGGGAACTGACCTGCGCGGCGGGTATACTGCCCGCAGGCGCGACCCTCGCCATTGAAGTAAAACTGCTGATGCAGGATGAACGCTTTGGCAGCTTTGAGTGCGCTATCAACGCGAATAATCGAACGCTGGCGACCGGCCGCGTAAATACGTTTCAGCCGACGCCGGAAGAGCTGGCGTCGCTTTTTAATCAGGGAGCCTGTAAATGAGTCGTTCTGTTCTGGTCACCGGGGCGAGCAAAGGCATCGGCCGCGCCATCGCCTGTCAGCTTGCCGCCGACGGTTTTAACATTGGCGTGCATTATCACCGCGATGCTGCCGGTGCCCAGGAAACGCTGGACACCCTTGTGGCGGCGGGCGGACAGGGACGTTTACTCAGTTTTGATGTCGGCAATCGCGAACAATGTATTGCCGTACTGGAGCAGGATCTGGCGGAACATGGAGCCTGGTACGGCGTGGTCAGCAATGCGGGCATCACCCGCGACGCCGCGTTTCCGGCGCTCAGCGATGATGACTGGGATGCGGTGATCCACACCAATCTCGACAGCTTTTATAACGTCATCAAGCCCTGCATCATGCCGATGATCGGCGCGCGCCAGGGCGGACGCATTATTACGCTGTCATCCGTATCCGGCATGATGGGTAACCGCGGTCAGGTCAACTACAGCGCCGCCAAAGCCGGGATCATCGGTGCCACCAAAGCGCTGGCTATTGAACTGGCGAAGCGCAGGATCACCGTGAACTGCATCGCACCCGGGCTTATTGATACCGGCATGATCGAGATGGAAGAGGCCGCGCTGAAAGAGGCGATGGCGATCATTCCGATGAAGCGCATGGGCCAGGCGCAGGAAGTCGCCGGACTTGCCAGCTATTTAATGTCTGACATTGCGGGCTATGTCACCCGTCAGGTTATTTCCATCAACGGAGGCATGCTATGACACATCGTGTCGTGATCACCGGCATGGGCGGCGTGACCGCTTTTGGTCAGTCCTGGCAGGACGTTTCCCGCCGTCTGCTGGCCTATGAAAATGCTGTGCGCCGCATGCCGGAATGGGAAGTTTATGACGGGCTGCATACGCTGCTCGGCGCGCCGATTGACGATTTCACCCTGCCGGAGCATTACACCCGCAAACGCATCCGCGCGATGGGCCGCGTGTCGCTGATGTCCACCCGCGCCACCGAACTGGCGCTGGAGCAGGCGGGGCTGATCGGCGATCCGGTGCTGACCAACGGGGAAACCGGCATTGCGTATGGTTCCTCCACCGGCAGCACCGGCCCGGTGAGCGAGTTCGCCACTATGCTGACGGAAAAGCACACCAATAACATCACCGGCACGACCTACGTGCAGATGATGCCGCACACAACGGCGGTGAACACCGGGCTGTTCTTCGGCCTGCGCGGGCGCGTGATCCCCACCTCCAGTGCCTGTACCTCCGGCAGCCAGGCCATCGGCTACGCCTTCGAAGCCATTCGTCACGGTTATCAGACGGTCATGGTCGCTGGTGGCGCAGAAGAACTCTGTCCGTCGGAAGCCGCGGTATTTGATACGCTGTTTGCGACCAGTCAGCGCAACGATGCCCCCAAAACCACGCCCTGCCCCTTTGATGCCCAACGTGACGGGCTGGTGATCGGCGAAGGTGCAGGGACGCTCATCCTCGAAGAGCTGGAGCACGCCCGGGCGCGTGGCGCGACCATTTACGGTGAGATCGTCGGCTTCGCCACTAACTGCGATGCAGCCCACATCACCCAGCCGCAGCGCGAAACCATGCAAATCTGCATGGAGAAGTCGCTCAAGCTGGCCGGCCTTAGCCCGCGGGATATCGGGTATATTTCCGCGCACGGTACGGCGACCGAGCGCGGCGATATTGCAGAAAGTCAGGCGACCGCCGCCATTTTTGGCGATAATGTGCCGATCTCATCCCTGAAAAGCTATTTCGGCCATACGCTGGGTGCCTGCGGTGCGCTGGAGGCGTGGATGAGCCTGCAAATGATGCGTGAAGGCTGGTTTGCGCCTACGCTAAATCTCAGCACGCCGGATACGCAGTGTGGCACGCTGGATCATATTATGGGTGAAGCACGCCGCATCGATTGCGAGTTCCTGCAAAGCAACAACTTTGCGTTCGGTGGCATTAACACCTCGATCATTATCAAACGCCGGGATTAAGTATGTACCGAGTGGTGCGCGGAAAGATTTCGACACTCAGCGCGGGGGAACTCCCCCCTGCGCTGCTTCTACACGCTCCGGATGGCGCTCGCCGCGCCGCGTGGCTGGCAGGGCGCGTGCTTCTGTCACGCCTGTTTTCGCCGTTGCCGGAGGTGACTTACAACGAGCACGGTAAACCGCTGTTTGCCGGACAGAGCGAATGGTGGTTTAACCTGAGCCATAGCGGCGATGACATCGCCCTGCTGCTGAGCGATGAAGGTGAAGTGGGCTGTGATGTGGAAGTGATACGCCCGCGCGCTAACTGGCAGGCGCTCGCTAATGCGGTATTCAGCAATGCCGAGCACGCCGAGCTGGAGCGGACACCCACCGCGCAGCAACTGGCGGTGTTCTGGCATATCTGGACGCGCAAAGAAGCCATCGTCAAACAGCGCGGCGGCAGCGCCTGGCAAATTGTCAGCGTCGACAGCCACGGCCTGCTGCATGCTTCGCTGAGTCACTGCCAGATCGACAACCTGAGCCTTGCTGTTTGTACTCCCACGCCCTTTACCCTGCACGCTGCCGATATTCAGTTCGCGGAGTAATACAGACATTCCTGAGTCGTCCTCGCCTTCCCCGCGCCAGGTAACTGCTACGCTTAACGGTCTGAAGAATCCTTAATAATGACCGGGAGCAGACCATGAAAATCGATTTAACGGGCAAACTCGCGCTGGTTACCGCCTCCACGGGCGGGATTGGCTTTGCTATCGCGCGCGGGCTTGCGGAAAGCGGTGCGGAAGTGATCATCAATGGCCGCAGCGAAAGTTCGGTGAATCAGGGCATCCAGAATTTACAGCAAGTGGTGCCGGGTGTGGCGGTGCGCGCGGCGGTTGCCGATCTCAGTACGCCGGAAGGCGTAGAGTCGGTGCTGCGGGCGGCTTCCGGCGTCGATATTCTGGTGAATAATGCCGGGATTTACGGCCCGCAGGATTTCTACTCCACCGATGACGAAACGTGGGAAAACTACTGGCAGACCAACGTGATGTCCGGTGTACGCCTCACACGGGCGCTGCTGCCGGGCATGGTGCAAAAACGCTGGGGGCGCGTGGTATTTATTTCGTCTGAATCGGCGCTGAATATCCCGTCGGACATGATCCACTATGGCGTGACCAAAACCGCGCAGCTCTCCCTTGCCCGCGGGCTGGCAAAATTTGTCGCCGGTAGCGGCGTGACGGTCAACAGCGTGCTGCCGGGGCCGACGATGTCAGACGGCTTCGCCGCCATGATGAAAGATGACATGGAACGCACCGGCAAATCTCTGGATACGCTGGCAAAAGAGTTCGTGATGGTGAACCGCCCAAGCTCGGTGATCCAGCGTGCAGCTACGGTCGAGGAGGTCGCTAATATGGTGGTGTATGTTTGTTCGACCCAGGCATCCGCGACGTCAGGCGCCGCACTGCGCGTGGACGGCGGCGTGGTGGATGATATTGTTTGATGTGAGCCAGCGGTGCCCAACTGAGCACCGCTGGATATACACAGGTTAGATTTTGAAGCTGGTAACGATTTTTTCCAGGTGAACGGTCTGTTCTTCCATGGATTGCGCGGCAGCGGCGACTTCCTGCACCAGCGCCGCGTTCTGCTGGGTGGTGCTGTCGAGCTGGTTGATCGCCATATTAATCTGATCGATACCCTTACTTTGCTCGTTGCTCGCCGAGCTGATCTCAGAGATTAACGTGGTCACGCTCTCCACTTTCTCCACCAGGCCATTCATGGTGACGCCAGCCTGTCTGACCAGACTTCCGCCCTGCTCGATATTGGCAACGGATTCTTCGATCAGCTTTTTGATCTCCTGCGCTGAGGTAGCGCTGCGTTGTGCCAGGGAACGTACTTCGCCTGCTACCACCGCAAACCCGCGTCCGTTTTCACCGGCACGTGCCGCTTCAACCGCCGCGTTCAACGCCAGGATATTGGTCTGGAACGAAATCCCGTCGATGACGCTGATAATGTCGACAATTTTCACTGACGAATCATTAATGCGGCTCATCGTGGTGACCACTTCATTTACCACAGAGGCCCCTTCACGCGCCGCGCCTGATACCTGATTAGAAAGGCGGTTGGCTGCCACGGCGTTATCGGCGTTCTGCCGTACGGTGCTGGTCAGTTCTTCCATGGAAGCGGCCGTTTCCACTATCGACGATGACTGATCTTCGGTACGGGCAGACAGGTCACGGTTGCCTCCGGCAATCTGGCGCGATGCCGAAGAGATCGCCTGCGCGCTTTGCCCTACCTGCTGCATCAATTCCTGCAAATAGGTAATAAAGGCATTGAAGTTCTGAATAATAGCGTTAAATTCCGGGCTTTTACTCTCGGTTAAGCGTTGGGTCAGGTCAGCGCCACCACTGGACAGTGCCTGGATATTTTTATTTAACAGGCTGACGTTTCTGAATATGTTGCGCACGAAAACCATTAAGACGAGGATTAAGATGATCCCCAATGATAATTGCACAATAGTTAACTTCGTCAGGATAGAATTCGATGCCTGCTCCAGTTTACTGCTCGGTAAATCGACGGCCAGGAACCAGGGGCTTCCTTCAATGGGCAGCACAAATAAAGCGTGCTCGCCGTCAGTCCCGGAATAGTTTCCTTCATAAGATTTTTGTTGCCCGGTGCTGAGCAGTTTTAATAATGCGTCGGAGGAAGGCAGGTTGAGATCGCGTAAATTACTCAGCGCTTTGCCGCCTTCTGCGGACGCCGCATTACCAACGATTTTCCCATCCTGTTCAATAATCAGTAC
>Ga0209795_10000241_pt1 | contig 47520 bp, 48 predicted proteins | sample AgamicOrMarz_FD_187166 | JGI IMG/M metagenome (GOLD analysis project Ga0209795, IMG submission 187166) | Agave microbial communities from Guanajuato, Mexico - Or.Ma.rz (SPAdes) (version 2) | ecosystem: Host-associated > Plants > Phyllosphere > Phylloplane/Leaf | place: Guanajuato, Mexico...
TGAGTGGATAGGACTAGCCGCCTAGCAGGGATCGCTTAGGTTACACAGCTTAGGGCTGTGGGGAGCATTTTGTCCCTGAAAAAGGATGGCCAAATAGACCATCCAAGACAGTTGCTCCCACATGGGAATGGCGGTGGTCGTCAATCTCGCGTCAAACTCCAAACCCCTGTGGGAGCGAGCCTGCTCGCGATGCGTCTTGAGTCTCACCGCAAGCCACAGCTCAGTTCACTCCTTGACGCTCATGTATTCCTCGGCCCAGCGAATGTATTCCTCGGGCTGGGTGTAGGTGTGGGTCAGTTCGGTGGCGCTGAGGTCGGAAGCCTGGGTGAAGATCTGCCGTTGTTCACGCAGGCTGTCATAGGTGGCCTTGATCGCGGCGAAGTAGGCGCCATGGCCGTCGATGGTGACCCGCACACCCAGTTCGGCCAGGCGTTTGTCGTCACGCAGCAGCGGATTGCCATAGGTGACGAGCATCAGCGGCACGCTCAGGTTTTCGCTGATCTTTTCCAGGTGCTCGAAGTCCTGCACACCCACCATGCAAATCCCGTCGGCCCCGGCCCGCTCATACTGTCGGGTTCGGCTGATGATTTCCTGGACCGGCAAGATCCCGGCATTGGTACGGGCGACGATCGCCATTTCCGGATCGACCCGCGCTTCCAGCGCCGCGCGAATCTTGCCGACGCCTTCGGCCACGCTGATCAGATCAGTGGACTTGCGGCCAAACTGGGCTGGCAGCAGGGTGTCTTCGATGGTTAGCGCGGCCACGCCGGCGCGCTCCAGTTCAATGATGGTGCGCATCACATTCAGGGCATTGCCATAGCCGTGGTCGGCGTCGGCGATGACCGGCAGTTGGGCTACGCGGCCGATGCGGGTGGCCTGTTCGGCGAACTCGCTCAGGGTGATCAGGGCAAAGTCTGGCGCGCCCAGCACTTGCAACGACGCGACCGAGCCACCCAGGATTCCCACCTCGAAACCCAGGTCAGCGGCGATGCGCGCCGACATGGGGTCAAACACCGACGCCGTGTGGTAGCAGTTTTCCGAAGCCAGCAGTTGACGAAAGTTACGGCGCAAATCTTGATGAGAAAGCCTGGACATGTGAGTTCCACCATTGGAATGGAACGGCTTGAGCAAAAGTGTCAACGCCGAAAGAGCCAAAGGCTATCACGTGGCAAGCAAAAGGATGATGACGAATGCGCATGGGGCATGCCTGCAGCGCATCGAAAAATGGCCGCAACCTCGATAGGTAAGTGTTGCCGGCATACGGCGAGGTTACGCCGCCACCGCCTGTGATCCCCGTTTGGGCAGTGGCACGGCACGCACCGTGTCGCCCGGTTGCACTTGCAGGCGCTTGGCGGTGAGTCGGTCGACCAGCAGACTATGGCCGTGCTGATGGGCTCTGGCGCTGGTGACGCGGCAGCTTTCCAGGCGCCGGTTATGGATCAGCCAGAACGGTGCCTGTGCATCCGGTGTGCCAATGCTCAAGGTCAGCGCCCGGCTGTCGCGCACGGTACGGATGTCCGATACCGCGGCCTCGATCACTGGGCCTGCGTCGAAAATGTCGATGTAGCCTTTATGACTGAAACCCTCGGCATTGAGGATTCTCATGGCCGGCTCGCTGTTCGGGTGGGCCTTGCCGATCACCGCCTGGGCCTGTTCGGTCAGCAGGCAGGTATACAGCGGCTGGCGCGGCATCAGCTCGGCAATGAAGGACTTGTTGCCCATGCCGGACAACTGGTCGGCGTAGCTGAAGTCTTTCTTGAAGAAATGCCGGCCCAGGCTGTCCCAGAACGGCGAACAGCCTTGCTCGTCCGCATGACCGCGCAGTTCTGCAATCAGCTTTTCCCCGAACATCTGCGGAAACTCAGCCACGAACAGCAGGCGCGCCAGGGACAGCAGGCGCCCGTTATGCGCGTAACGTTGCTCTGGGTGCAGGTACAACGAGCAGATTTCCGATTGCCCGGTCATCTCGTTGTTGAGAAACAGTGTCGGAATCCTTCGCTCTATGCCCAGTGCCGGCGCCGAGCTGACGGTCATGCCGACCCGATAGTTGTACCAGGCCTCGCGCAGTCCTATTGCACCGGTCAGTGCGCTGATGCCCACCACCTGCCGGTCATCGTCTTCGAGCACGAACAGGTAATCGGCGTCGGCCCGCTCGACCTGCCCGGCAAAGGTGCGCTGGGCCCAGCGAATGCGATGGGCCAGGCGCTCTTCGTTGGCCGGCAGACTGGTGAAGCCCGGACCGGCGCAGCGGGCGAGGTACAGGAGCGCGGGCAGGTCGGTGAGTGCGACCGGGCGGACAATCATGATGCGGTTCCTCGATCGTGTGGGTTGGCGCGCCGATGCGAAACACCTGTTCGACGCTGCTTCATAGGGTCACCACTCGGACAGGCTCGCCATCGGTCACACCCAGGGCCACCAGCATATCGGGCGACAAGCCCACTGGGCCGTCGGCGCGCACGTCCAGTTCGGCCACGATGGCCCGGTAGCTTCCCAGGCCATCGTTGCTCACCAGGAAGCGGCCCCGGGCGTCAATCTCAGGGCTCTGCCGGGCAGTGGCGAGACGGCTCTGCGTAATGGAGCGGATGTTCGAGGTACGGGCATGCAGGGTCGGCCCGCCATCGAACAGGTCCACGTAACTGTTCGCTTCAAAACCCTCTCGCTCAAGGATGTCGAAGGCTTCCTGACCGTCGGGATGTACCCGCCCGATGCAAGCCTGGGCCGCTGGCGGCAGCATGGGCACGTAGATCGGATACTGTGGCATCAGTTCGGCGAGAAAGGTCCGGCTCTGTAGGCCGCACAGCCGTTCGGCTTCAACGTAGGGCAAATCGAAGAAATGCTGGCCGATGGCGTCCCAGAACGGCGACTGGCCGTCCTCGGTGCTGAAACCGACAATCTCGGTGATGACCGATTCGGCAAAACGCCAGGGATGGGCGGCGATGAACATCAGCCGAGCCCGGGACAGCAGCTCGGATTGCGAAGTGCGCACGCGCTGGGCGTCGATGTGAAAGCCGCGCAGCAGTGTCTGGCCGCTGAGGTCCTGGCACAGCGACAGGGCAGGGACGCCGTGCTGAATGTTCAGCTCCCGGGACTCGCTGGAAAACGGCCGGTTGCGCAAGCTGTAGAACGGTTCGTTGCAACCGGTGCTGGCGAGAATTTCCGAACAGCCCACCAGGCAGCCGGACTCCAGGTCCTGCAATACGAACAGATAACTTTCCCCACCAGGGCTCTGGACATCGGCCTCGAACGAGGCGCACGAAGCGAGGATCTTCTCCCGCAGGCGCTCGGTATCGTCCGGCAGCGACGTCACGCCCACCAGGCTCTCCCGGGCCAATCGCTGCAACTGCGGCAGATCGGTTAACTGAACTGGACGTAAGGCCAGCATGGATTGCACTCCTGTTCCAGAGAGCCCGATGCACGGCATCAGGCTTGACGATCACTGTCGATGTCCACGCGTTGTCATCATGACCGGCCAGAGCCGTTGGCCGCCTGAAAAGCTCATTGACCCGCCGGGTCGGGCAGCGCGTCGTGGCTGCCGAATTTATTGAGCGCACACAGATAGACCAGGCCTGCGGCAATCCAGATCAGGCCGAGCTTCTGCGCATCCACGCCCATGTTGTACATGATGGCCGCGACGATCCCGAATCCCACCAATGGGCAGATCAGGTGGCGAATCAGCTGGCCGGAGCGCTGGCGACGCCAGTAATGGTTGATCACGGTGATGTGCAACAGCATGAAGCCACTGAGGGCGCCAAAGTTGACCAGGGAGGTCAGGGTGTCCACCGCATCGATGAACAGGTAGCAGATCAGCAGCGACAACACGGCTACCAGGTAGATGCTCAAGTAGGGGGTGTTGTGTTTCGCATGGACCTTGGCCAGCACCTTGGGCAACTTGCCGTCCCGGGCCATGCCGAACAACAGGCGTGACACCGCGGCCTGCGAAGTGATTGCCACGGCCACGCCCCAGGACAGCGCCGTGGCGACGGCGGTCAGGGTCGCCAACCAGCTACCGGCCGCCAGTTCGGCGATCTCGTAGAACGCGGTGTCGGCAGACTTGAAGCCCATTCCGGCGGCCAGGTCGGTGGCGATCCAGGTCTGCACCACGAAAATCGCGCCCATCACCAGCAAGGTCAGCAATGCTGCCTTGCCGACGCTGCGGCCCGGCTCGTCTTTGATTTCTTCGGCCAAGGTGGAGATCGCATCGAACCCCAGGAACGACAACACTGCGATGGACACGCCCTGCATCAGCAGCGCGAAATTGAAGTGCCCCGGGCTGTACAGCGGCGCCAGGGTCAACTGGCCGTTACCGGCGCCACCGTGCAGGGCGTTCCAGGCGTAGAACAGGAAAATCCCCAGCACCACCAGCTGCGCCAGCAGGAAAATGATGTTCATCCGCGCGGTGAAAGTAATGCCCCGCAGATTGACGAAGGTCGCGCTCACCAGGAACGCCAGGATGAAACCGACCTTGGGAATCGCCGGGTACAAATGGTTCAGCGCCATGGCCGCATAGACATAGAGCAGGGGTGGGATCAGCAGGTAATCCAACAACATCAGCCAGCCGGCGAGGAAGCCAACGTGTGGGTTCAAGCCTCGTTGCGCGTAGGAATAGACCGAGCCTGCCACTGGAAACGCCCGGGCCATGGCGCCGTAGCTCAACGCGGTAAACAGCATCGCCACCATGCCGACGATGTACGCCAGCGGCACCATCCCCGGTGCTTCGGCGTTGACGTAGCCATACACGCCGAACGGAGCGATGGGGATCATGAAGATCATCCCGTATACCACCAGGTCCGTCAGTGACAGGCTGCGTTTCAATTCCTGTTTGTAGCCAAATGCCTCGATACTCATGAGCCGTTTTCCTTTTCAGCTGTGGGATTGCTTTGCTTGTCGCGGGCGACGTACTGCGATGTCGCTACAGCAGAGGCGCCAGATAGGCGCTCCAGGTTCGTACCGCCTCGGGGGTGCGCAGCAGGTCGTTGCGCACTTCGATCAAGACCGAATCCAGGCCGCGTCCATCGCCGTGAACCGGTACCGTCATATCGCTCGACGGGTTGATCTTGTAGGGCTGGTTACCGGCAGCCCGCAGTGAGTGCCGTGTCAGCCCGTCGACGATACGCTGGGCATAGTCCCGGGCCTCGCCGAACAGGACCCCGGCCTCCAGCGCCCGCGGTTGGCCATAGAACACCGGGGTGAAACTGTGAATGCCCACCACCCGTACCGGGCGGTCAGCGGCCAGGCGTGCGTCGATCAGTGCGCGCAATCGATCATGGAAAGGGTGGAACAGGCACTGCTGGCGATATTCACGGGTGGCGGTGTCCAAGGACTGGTTGCCGGGAATCTGATAGATCTCGCTTTGGGCCGGAATGCTGTCGGGCACATGCAGCGGGCGGTTGAGGTCAATCAACAGCCGAGAATAATTAGCCGACAGCAGGGTCGCGCCGAGGGTCTCGGATAAACGTTCGGCCAGGGCCAGAGCCCCGATGTCCCAGGCGATGTGTTCCCGGGATGCCGTCTCGTCCAGGCCCAGGTCGTTCAGTGCCCCGGGGATGAAGCGACTGGCGTGCTCGCACACCAGCAGCACCGGGCATTCGGAGTCTTCCCGGAGCAACCGGTAGGCCGGGCCGGTGTAGAGACCCGCTTCGGCACATTCAATAGATTCGCGCATAGTGCTCACAACGCTCGGCTGGTGACAGCGCCTGGGTCAAGGCCAGTTCCTGGGCCTTCAGCGCGAAGTAGGTCTCGAGCAGCGGGGCGGGCAGGGTTTCGCGCAGCGCACCGCTGTTGCGCAGGCAATCCAATGCCTGTGCCAGGGTAGTCGGCAGGGCGATAATGCCACGGGCGCGACGTTGTGCTTCATCCAACTCGTCGGGTATTTCATCGGTGACGGCGTTCAGCGCCAAGCGTTGCTGAATGCCCAGGCGTCCGGCGATCAGCAGCGCGGCCATCGCCAGGTGTGGCGAGGCGGTAGCGTCCATGGCGCGGAACTCCAAGTTGTACTGCGTCGCCACCGGTTTGCCACCCAGGCTCACGGTCGGGCAGATGCGCAGCGCCGCTTCGCGGTTGCGCTGTCCCAGGCAGGCATAGGAGGCGCTCCAGTGATGCGGTTGCAGGCGCTCGTAGGACACCGGCGTCGGTGCGGTCAGGGCGCACAGCGCCGGCAGGTAATGCAGCACACCGGCGGCCCAATGCTGGCCGAGGCTGGACAAACCGTTTTCGCTGGCCGGGTCATGCAGTACCGGGTCGCCGCTCAGGTCTTGCAGGCTCAGGTGCAGATGCACGCCGTTGCACACGGCATTTTCTGCGGTCTTGGGGGCGAAGCTCACGTCCAGGTTCATCTGGCGGGCAATCTCGCGGGTGATCTCGCGCACGTTCACCGCGCGGTCGGCAGCGGCTACGCCGAGGGTCGGGCGACAGGTGATTTCATATTGGTGCTTGCCGTATTCAGGCAGGAACATTTCCGGTTCGACACCACCGGCCCGCAGGGCGCTGAGCAGCCAGCCGGCAAACCCGGCCTGCTGGCGCTGGGCCTGGAGGCTGAAGGCCAGGCGATCGGGTTGCGCCGGCGTGCTGGCGAGGCTGAACTCATGCTCGAACGCGGCGAAGACCTGGAGCCCCAGCCCGGCGCGATAGCGCTCCACTTCGTCCTGCAACAGCGTCCGCGGGCAGGCAGCCCAGGGTCGACCGTCGGTTTCACGTATGTCGCAATGGATGAAATCCAGCGCCGGGGCCTGGACGTCCGGGCCGTTGCTGACCGTCACCCGGCTGGACAGGTCCGGCACCAGGCGCAGGTCGCCATAGGCGCCCCAAGGGTTGGTCGACGCGATGATGTCCTGAGGCGTCAGCGCGCTGTTGGCCGGCACCCAACCACACCCGGCGCTGACATAGTGGGACAGCTCATCGCTGGGGAGCGAGCGACCGCGGGTCACGCCGATCAGGTCGGTGCTCACCAGCGTGGTGACGGGCAACGGTGCCAGGGGCATTGCATCGAGGCGGCTCATGGCTGCATGTCCTGCAAGCGACCGAGCAGGGTCTGGGTATCGGTGATCCAGCAGTAACCCTTGATCGCGTTCAGGCAAGCCAGGTGGCGTTGTTCGGTATAGGTGGCGCAGGCGTCTTCCACCAGGGTGACCAGATAGCCACGGTCGGCGGCGTCGCGCACGGCCATGTCGACACACTGGTCGGTGACAATGCCGGCGACGATCAGGTGGCGGGTCTGCAGGTTGCGCAGCACGTAGTCGATGTTGGTGGAGTTGAACACTCCGGAGGACGTCTTGGGCAGCACGATCTCGTTCTCCAGCGGCGTCAGCTCGGCGATGATCTGCGCCCCGGGGCTGCCCTTGGGCAGGTGCATGTCCGATAGCTTGTGATCCAGGGAGCGGTCGCGGCCATCGGCGGTGAGGCTTTCGATGTGGGTATGCAACACGTTCTGGCGCGCCGCACGCATTGCCTCAAGCAAGCGCTGCTGATTGGGGATCACTTGTCGGCGAGCCCGGCGGATGAAGTATTCGGCCTCCGGGCTTTCGAGATGGCCATCCAGTTGCGGGTCCAGCCAGGCGCGCTGCATGTCCACCAGCAGCAAGGCCGTGTGGTCGCGCGAGAACGGCAGGTCCCGGGGCGAGCGGTGGGGGAGCGAGAACATCCTTATTTTTCCTCCAGCAGGTGCGTATTGAATGCCGTGCGCAAGGCATCGATGCCTTCCAGGCGCTCAGCCAGGTCAGGGCATTGCAGGGTCAGACAGGCGATCAACGCTTCGACCTGGGCCAGGGCCGGAACCAGGCTGTCGAAGGCGGAAGCTGAATCCACAGGGGCACTGATGATCAGGTCGGCGAGCTCGCGCAGGGGCGAGGCATAGACGTCACTCAATAGCACGACCCGCGCATGCCGCTCCTTGGCCGCACTGGCCACGCGCAGGGCCTGGGCCTGATAGCGTCGGTAGTCGAAGATCAACACCACGTCCTGGCGTTGCACGTCGAACAACCGGTCAGGCAACTGGGCGTTGTCTTCCAGGGCGAAGCAACCGGCACGCAGCAGGCGTAGATGGTTGAGCAGATAGTGGGCGAGGAAGCTGCTGAAACGCCCGCCGAAACAATGCACTTGGTGCCGTGCATCGAGCAGCCACTGCACCAGGATCCGCACATCCTCGGGTTGGGTCAGGGCCTGGGTGTCGGCAAGATTGCGCTGACTGGTCGCCAGGTATTGGTTCCAGGTATCGCCCTGCTGCGATTTGGCCCGACGGCGCAACAGCGTACGGGGCGAGCGCAGGCGATGGTCCATGTCACTGAGCAATGCATCCTGGAACTCTGCGTAGCCGCCAAAACCGAGTTTTTTCACCAGCCGCACGATGGTCGGATCGCTGACACCGGCATGTTCCGCCAGACGTGACATCGGCCCCAGGCCGTTACGGGGGTAGTGATCGAGCAGGGCGCGGACCACCTTGCGTTCCGACGGCGTCAAGTCGATGCCTGGATCGGTGATCAGGTCTCTGAGGGGCGGCATCCGTGCTCCTTGCCTGGATGGGTGTTGGATTTCTTTCATTACTCCTGAAAATAGTATTTATGTAGCGGGCGCTACATGTCCAGCGGTTTTTATGTTCCGTTTACGATGCTCGAAGATGGTGCGAAACCCTTGTAGGACTTGATCCTCGTCGTATCGACCAGGTACGTCAGATGATGCTTGGATCTGTGTAAGAAATTGCGCCTTTTTGTCTCGGTTATTTGATTTCGTATAAGGTGCCGTACAACTGAACGCGGCAACGTGACTTCCTTTCCAATCGCCAGAGAGTCCCCTGTGCAAGCCACTCGCTTGACCCTGATCTGCCACGGTCGCACTGTCGCCTGGAAACAGGCACGTTTCGGCCTGGACGAGGCGCTGGATACTGACTGGCTGGCAAAACGCCTGGACGCAGGCCAGGGCTACCGAAACGTCGGACGACTGCTCTGCGGTCCTGAGTTGCGCACGCGCCAGACGGCCGCGTTGTTCGGCGCCCAGCCACAGGTGGACCCAACCCTGGCTGACTGCGACATGGGGCGCTGGCGCGGGCTGTCCATCGATGATCTGCTCAAGACCGAGCCGCAGGCCGTACAAAGCTGGCTCGACGATCCGCAGGCGGCGCCCCATGGCGGAGAATCGGTAGCGGGTTTGTGCCTGCGTGTCGATGATTGGCTTACGAGCCTGCAAACCCGGCCAGGGCATGTGCTGGCCGTCACTCATCCGTTTGTGATCCGTGCGGCGCTGATGAATGTCATGGGTTGCCCGGCCATGACGTTCAATCGTATCGACATCGAGCCGCTGTCCGCCGTCGAGTTGCGTTTCAATGGCGTATGGCGCCTGCGCATTCTGAAGTCAGCGCAATGAAAAAGCTCTCAGTCATTGGCATCGGTGCCGGCGATCCGGACCACCTGACGCTCCAGGCGGTAAAGGCCCTGAACCGAGTGGATGTGTTTTTCCTCATGGACAAGGGGCCGGCCAAGCACACCCTGTTGGACCTGCGCCAAGAAATCTGCCACCGCCATATCGTGGATCGTACCTACCGTTTCGTCGAAGCCCACAGCCCTGAGCGTCAACGCGGCGACTCGGACTACACGGCCAGCGTCGAAGATCTGAACCGCGCGAAGCAGGCGACTTTCGAACGCTTGATCAATGAAGAGCTTCCAGACGGGCAGTGCGGCGGTTTCCTGGTGTGGGGCGATCCGGCGTTGTACGACAGCACCGTGCGGATCTTGCAGGCGATCCTTGATGCCGGTCGCTGTGCCTTCGAATTCGAGGTGATCCCCGGCATCACCAGCCTCCAGGCCCTCGCCGCCCGGCACAAAGTGCCGTTGAACAGCATCGGCGGCTCAGTGCACATCACCACCGGCCGCCGGTTGACGGCGGGGCAAGTGGGCGATGCAGACAGTGTGGCGGTGATGCTCGATGCCGAGGATGCCTATCGCCAGATGAGCGATCCGGATACGCAGGTTTATTGGGGCGCCTACGTGGGCATGGCCGAGGAAATACTTATCGCCGGTCGGCTGGGCGATGTGGCCGATGAGATTGAATGCACCCGCAAGGCTGCACGCCGGGCTCATGGGTGGATCATGGACAGTTATTTGCTGCGCAAGCCCAGATAGTCCAGGCAGTTGCACCTGTGGCGAGGGAGCTTGCTGTGGCGAGGGAGCTTGCTCCCGCTGGGTTGCGGAGCAACCCCAATACCCAGAGCGGTCCCCTGTCACCTGGCCGCATGCTGAACATCTTGCGCTTGCTTCGCAGTCGAACGGGAGCAAGCTCCCTCGCCACAGGGTGTGGATGCCTGAGAGTTTTTCATCCCCGCCCAAACCTTTCCCGATACACCGACGGCGCCAACCCCACCACGCTGCGAAACGCTACGCGAAAGCTTTCCACCGAACGATAGCCGCACAACTGCGCGATGTTGTCGGTGTTGCTTTCGGTGCTTTCCAGCAGCTCCCGGGCCCGGGCCAGGCGTTCATGCTGCAGCCAGGCCTTGGGCGACTGGCCGCAGGCCTGGGTGAAGTGGCGCAGGAAGGTCCGTTCGCTCATGGCCGCCTGGCTGGCCAGTTCGCGCACGCCGAGGGGCTCATGCAGGCGCTCGCGGGCCCATTGCATCACGCTGGACAGGTCGCTGCGCGGCGTGCGGCTGACCGGTGAGGGAATGAACTGTGCCTGGCCGCCGGTGCGTTGCGGTGACATCACCAGCCGGCGCGCCACGGTGTTGGCGACCTGGACGCCATAGTCCCGGGCCACCAGGTGCAGGCAGGCATCGATGCCGGCGGCGCTGCCGGCCGAGGTGATGACCTGCCCTGAATCCACGTACAACACGTCGGGGTCGACCCGCACGTCGGGAAAGCTTTCAGCCAGTTCATCGGTGTAGCGCCAGTGCGTCGTGGCGCCCAGCCCATCGAGCAGTCCGGCGGCCGCCAGGACGAACGCTCCGGAACAGATCGACAGCAAACGCGCGCCCCGGGCGTGGGCCCTGCGCAATGCCGCGAGCAAGGCTTCGGATGGAGGCTCGCTGCGGCTACGCCAGCCGGGCACGATAATGGTCCGGGCGCTGTCGAGCAGTTCCATGCCGCCATCGGCCAGCACCTGGAAGCCGCCCATTGCCCGCATCGGCCCCTCATCGACTGCGACGATCCGGTGTTCATACCAGGGGAAATCGAACTCGGGCCGCTCCAGGCCGAATATCTCGACGGCGACGCCGAATTCGAATGTGCACAGGCCGTCGTAGGCGAGGATGGCGACCAGACCGGGGGTAGGCTGCATTTGGCGGAAAATTCCCACAGAGTGTCTTGTACGCCACTGTAGCGGCAAGCATCGGGCGGATAAAGTCCCTTCACGCCTCATTCCCCTGGAGTACACATGATGACCAGCCTGGTTCGCGAAGTGCCTGCTGCCCCGTCCGACATTGCCTTGCAGCATTTCAACGCGCGTCTGACATTCGAAACCGATTGTTCCGACGTTCACGCCAGCCAACAGGCCGGCCAGGTCGATTTTGTACTGGTCGATGTTCGCGGGCCGCTGGCCTACGAACGTGGGCACGTGCCCGGGGCGATCAACCTGCCAACCCGCACGCTGACCGCCGAGACACTGGCCGCTTATCCCCAAGACACCCTGTTCGTGGTGTATTGCGCAGGGCCCCATTGCAACGGCGCGAACAAGGCGGCGGTGCGGCTGGCCACGTTGGGTTATCCGGTCAAGGAGATGATTGGCGGCGTGATGGGCTGGCTCGACGAAGGCTTTCGCCTGACCGGCTCGGTGGAGCGGGTGACGGATCAGGCGATTGGCTGCGATTGCTGAATCCTGCTGCTCACCCCGTGGCGAGGGAGCATGCTCCCGCTGGGCTGCGTAGCAGCCCCGAGCTCCCTCGCCACGGGAATCATTGACCCGGTCGGCCCCTTTTTCATGGACGATTGTTTTACCCTGCGCCATCGGTTCTTACGCATCGTCATCTGGAGATTTCATGCAACGCATCGACCATACCTTGCCATGGAGTCACCTGGGCACCGAGCGCCGGCTCAGTGTGTTTCGTTACGGCCATGGCCCGCGCAAGGCCTACATCCAGGCCAGCCTGCATGCCGATGAGTTGCCGGGCATGCGCACCGCCTGGGAACTCAAGCAACGGCTCAATGAACTTGAGGCCCAGGGCCTGCTCAAGGGAGTGATCGAACTGGTGCCGGTGGCCAACCCCATCGGCCTGGACCAACATCTGCAAGCCGCCCACATGGGACGTTTCGAACTGGGCAGCGGCAAGAATTTCAACCGTGCCTTCGTCGAGCTCAGCGCGCCGGTGGCGCACCGCATCGGTGATCACCTGGGGGACGACCCGGCTGCCAACATCACCCTGATTCGCCAGACCATGGCGCAGGTGCTAGACGATCTGCCGCCGCCACCGTCGCAACTCCAAGCGCTGCAACGGCTGTTGCTGCGTCATGCTTGCGACGCCGATATCACCCTCGACCTGCATTGCGATTTCGAAGCATCGATTCACTTGTACGCCTTGCCGCAGCATTGGCCGCAGTGGCGCACCCTGGCGGCGCGGTTGAAGGCCGGGGTGGCGCTGTTGTGCGAGGATTCCGGCGGTAGCGCGTTCGACGAATCCTGTTCCACGCCTTGGCTGCGCCTGGCGAAGGCCTTTCCCGAGGCCGCGATTCCATTGGCCAACTTGGCCACCACCCTGGAGCTGGGCAGCATGGGCGATACCCGGGTGGAGCAGGCCCAGGCCAACTGCGAGGCGATTCTGGGGTTTCTCGCCGAGCAGGGCTTCATCGCTGGCGACTGGGCGGCCGCGCCCAGCGAATGTTGCGAAGGCTTTCCGTTCGAGGGCACTGAATACCTGTTCGCGCCGCACCATGGCGTGGTGAGTTTCCTGCGCGACGTGGGGGAATGGGTCGAGCGGGGTGAACCGTTGTTTGAGGTGGTCGACCCGCTGAACGACCGGGTCACCACGGTGCGGGCCGGCACCAGCGGCGTGCTGTTCGCGCTGGATCGCGGGCGGTATACCGAGCCGGGGGTCTGGCAGGCGAAAGTTGCCGGGCGCGAGCCGATTCGCAGCGGGAAATTGAGCAACGACTGATAAGTGCTGTCTACCCCAGCGCACGCTCGTTGCCGTGCGCCTATCGAACGACGGAGGAAGACTGATGTTAAGAGCGCTCGCCCTGTTCATGTTGCTGGTTTCGTCCGGGTTGCACGCCCAACCCGTATTGCATACTGACCTGCCGCTCAACTACCTGGCCCAGGTCGATGAACAGGCCAAGGACCGTCCGCTGGTGATCTTCCTGCATGGTTCCGGCAGTAACGAACAGGACCTGTTCGCCCTCAAGGACGAACTGCCCCGGCACTACAACTACCTCTCGGTCCGCGCGCCGAAGACTATGGAACCGGGACGCTATCAGTGGTTCGCCAAGGAGGGCGAGGGCGCCTATGACGGCAACGGCGCCGACCTGAAGGCCAGCGGCCAGTTGCTGCTGGATTTCATCGAGAAGGCGCGGACGAAGTTTTCGACCGACGCGAGCAAGGTGTACCTGGTGGGGTTCAGCCAGGGCGCGATGATGAGCTACGAAGTGGCGTTGCGGCACCCCGAAGCGGTGGGCGGTATTGCGGCGATGGGTGGGCGGGTGCTGTCAGTGTTGCGATCTGAACTGACCCCTGACGAGCCGCGACGGGCGCTGGCGGTGTTCATCGGCCATGGCACGGTGGACCCGATCATTCCCTACCGCGAAGGCACCGAAGCCGACTCCTTCCTGAAGACCCTGGCGCTGGAACCGGAATTCCACGCCTACCTGGGCCTGGGTCATAACATCAATGCGCAGGAAGTGCAGGATCTGCGGGCGTGGCTGGAGCGGCTCAATCCCTAGAAACTCCGGTTGGATGCGCCGACGTCTCGCGAGCAGGCTCGCTCCCACAATTTAATCAGGCTGGGCTTCAATTTCGCGCCGTACACAAATCCCCTGTGGGAGCGAGCTTGCTCGCGATTGATGCGACGCGGTCCCTCAGAATCACAGCCCCCTCACTGACCACTGGCGATCCGTTTCACCAGCGCTTCGTGACCGGCCTTGTCGCTGGCGCGGGAGATGATCTGCACCACCGCCATGCGGGTGCCGGAGGCGCCCAGCAGGGTGGTGTCGAGGGTCGGTCCGCCGCCTTGGGTTGCGCTGGTGTCGAGCTGGCGCAGGCCCAGGCCGGAGCCTTTCTGGCTCAGGCTCTTTTCGCTGAGTATTTTGGCGTCCGGCAGGGCCTTGATTCGCTGGGCGGCGAAGTCGGCCATGGTGGTGTCGAGGAATGCGCTGTCGTCATCCTTCACATTCACCCCGCCGATGATGATGTTTTCAGCTGCGAACACCACGGTCCTGGTGGTGGCATTGCTGTACATCGTTCCCGTCGCACCGGCGGTGCCTTGGGCGGCTTCCCCGGCGGGCAACGGCGTCGCCGTGAAACCCTTGGGCAGGTTGAAGGTGAACTTGCCGCCCAGCATCGAAACCTTCTGCGCCGGCGCTTCGCTGGAAGGTTTGGCCGGAGCCGCCTGGGCGGGCACCACGGACAGGCCGGCAATGGCCGCCAGCAGCAGGGCGGCGGCGTGTTTACTCAACAATGACATGGAAACTCTCCGGAAGGTCGCGCTCGGGCGGCGATCATCCCATGGGCAGCGCACCTGACTCCAGCGCTGGCGATGACCACATCCTCAACGGTCCCAGTAAGGCACCTCGCCAAAACACTCCAGGTAAAAATCAATCACCGTGCGCACCTTCACCGACAGTCGTCGGCTGCCCGGCCAGAGAATGGCGATCTGCTGGGGTTCAAGGCTGTTGGACGCTTCGTAATCGCGCAGCACCGGCACCAGCGTGCCCTTGCGCACGGCTTCGCCGATCAGCCACGAGGGGAACATCACCAGCCCCAGACCCTGTTCCGCAGCCTGGGTCAGGGTATCGGCGTGGTTGCCGGTGATCGGGCCCTTGACGCTGTAGGGCGTCCAGGCCTGGCCGGGGCGGCGGAAGAACCAGCGTTGCTGGCCGCTCACGCCTTTGTAGGCCAGGCATTGATGACTCGCCAGGTCCTGCGGCCTTTGCGGCGCGCCGTGGCGGGCCAGGTATCCAGGGCTGGCCGCGATCTGGAAACGGTGCGGCGCGACAATGCGTGCCTGCATGCTGGAATCATGCAACGGACCGATGCGAAACAGCAGGTCGGCGCCCTCTTGCAACGGGTCGACGTAGCTGTCGGTCTGCTGGATCTCCAGTTGCAGCTTGGGATAGCGCTGGCACAACGGCCCGAGCCAGGGCGTCAGGTGACGCTGGCCAAACACCACCGGCGCGTTGATCCGCACCAGGCCGGACGGTTCGCTGTGCTGCTCCTGCAAGGCCTGTTCGGCTTCCTCCAATTGCACCAGCAACAGACGTGCGTGGTGGCCCAGCAGACGCCCGGCTTCGGTGGGGGAAATGGCGCGGGTATGGCGATAGAGCAGCTGCTGATTCAGGGCCTGCTCCATCAGTTGGATCTGCCGGGAGATCGAGGACGGGGCCAGGCCTTCGCGCCGGGCCACCTCCGAAAAACTGCCGTGGTCGAGCACCGCGACAAACAGTCGGAGCGCCTTGAAGCCCAGTTCGTTGAGGCCGTGCATGGGGAGGCATCCTGTGCGCAATACGCAAAAGTGTTATCGGGATGCTCCCATTTATCGCACAGAGGTGCCAGCCGATAATGCCCGCCATTCTTAGCTCATACAGGTTTTTGAACATGCAGGGGTCTTCACTTAACGAGGCCGCGTCGGTAACGACGACGTCCAGGTCCCGACCCATCCTGCGCTGGCTGTTGCTGCCGCTGGTGATCCTGGCCGGCATGGGCTTGTCGGTAGAAGCTGGCCTGCTGGGGCCGCTCGGGGGCCGGGTCGGCCACTTGTGGGCGACGCTGAGTATCTTCGGCGTCGGCTCGGCGATTCTGTTTTTGCTGTTGCTGCTCGCGGGCCGCCAGCAGGGCCCGGCTTTGAATGAACTGCCGCGCTGGCAACTGATCGGCGGTTTTCTGGGGCCGATCTACGTGGTGGTGCTGACCCTCGCCACGCCCCACATCGGCATTGCCATGACCATGATCGCGATTCTGTCCGGCCAGGTCGGCAAAAGCGTGTTGATCGATCATTTCGGCTGGTTCGGCGCGACTCGCAAGCGGGTCAACGGCGAACGCTGGCTGGCGTTGGCGCTGATTGTCGTGGCCCTAGTCCTGATTGCCCGAGGTTGATCATGAGTGTGTTTCTTTTGTTACTGGTGGTGGTCGCCGCCGGCGCGGTGTTGAGTGTGCAAGCGGCCATCAACGGTCGTCTCGGTCAGACGGTCGGGGTGCTGCGCAGCAGTCTGCTGACGTTTACTGTGGGTACGGTCGTCACCGGCCTGCTGATCGTATTCTTCGAACCGGCCCATGCGGTCAGCCTGCTGGACGTACCGAAATGGCAGCTCAGCGGCGCGCTGTTCGGCGTGGTGTACATGATCGTGATGGTGGGGGCGGTGCCGAAGGTGGGTACCGCCGTGGCGACCGTGGCGGTGATCGTCGGGCAGTTGGCCATGGGGATGCTGATCGACAACTTCGGCTGGCTGGGCAATCCGGCGATTGAATTATCCGGCAGCCGCTTGCTGGCGATGGCCTGTCTCGCGCTGGCACTGGTGTTCATGTACCGCAGCAGTGCGCGACAGGCCTGAACCCTCAGTCAGGTTCGACGTCCAGTTGCAGGCTGTCGTCGGCCAGGCGTTCGGTGCGGCGGACAATCCCACTGATGCGCCGGCCTTCGGCGCTGAAGACCACGATCTGGGCTTTCTCCAGATCGTCCGGCAGCGGTGGTCTTATGTGCAGCGCGAACCATGGCGGTTCACCGTCGTCGAGGCGCTTGACGTCGAACTGGCAATCGATACTTTTGGTTTCGCGACCAAACAGCGTGTCCAGACCATAGTCAAGGTGAGTGCTGTCGGTGGCAGGGGCGAAGGTCATCGGCGAACTCCTGGATGGCTGCGCTCAGGGGATGTTCAAGTGATTGCGCAGCGCAAGGAAAATTCCATCGGATGACCAGGGGGCACCCGTCTCACCGCGGCACTGAGCTGTAGGCATAGCTGGTAGACTCGGTCCACCTTCACTCACACGAGGTTTGCCCATGAGCGAGCCGATTCGCCTGACCCAATACAGCCACGGCGCCGGCTGCGGTTGCAAGATTTCGCCCCAGGTGCTGGAAGTGATCCTGGCCGGCAGCGGTGCGCAGAACCTTGATCCGAAATTGTGGGTGGGCAACGCCTCCCGGGACGATGCCGCGGTCTACGCCATCGACGAGGAGCGCGGGGTCGTCTCTACTACCGATTTCTTCATGCCGATTGTCGATGATCCGTTCGATTTCGGCCGCATCTCTGCCACTAACGCCATCAGCGATATCTACGCCATGGGCGGTGATCCGTTGATGGCCATCGCGATTCTCGGCTGGCCGGTCAACGTCCTGGCGCCCGAGATTGCCCGGGAAGTGATTCGCGGCGGGCGCTCGGTGTGTGACGAGGCCGGGATTCCACTGGCCGGTGGGCATTCGATCGATGCTCCGGAGCCAATGTTCGGCCTGGCGGTCACCGGCCTGGTGCAGAAACGCCACATGAAACGCAACGACACGGCGACCGTGGGTTGCCGTCTGTACCTGACCAAACCTCTGGGCATCGGCGTCCTGACCACGGCGGAAAAGAAAGGCAAGCTGCGCGCCTCTGATGTCGGCCTGGCCCGTGATTGGATGTGCACGCTCAACAAGCCGGGCAGCCGCTTCGGCAAGCTTGCAGGCGTGACCGCGATGACAGACGTCACCGGCTTTGGCCTGCTCGGCCACTTGGTGGAAATGGCCGACGGCAGCCAAGTGACGGCGCGCATCCGCTACGACGCGGTGCCGCGCTTGCCGGGTGTCGAGTATTACCTCGACCTGGGCTGCATGCCGGGCGGAACGCTGCGCAACTACGACAGTTACGCCAGCAAAGTGGGGCGAATCCAGGAGCTGCACAAGCGAGTGCTGTGCGACCCGCAGACCAGTGGTGGGCTGTTGATCGCCGTCACGGCCGAGGGCGAAGCAGAATTCCTGGCAGTCGCCGCTGAACTGGGCTTGGCGCTGGAGCCGATTGGCGAACTGGTGGAGCGACAGAGCCACGCGGTCGAGGTGTCATGATGCCCCATGACGTCACCGATTACCGCGACATCTTCCTCAACGATCGACCGATGATGGACACTCGCGCGCCGGTCGAATTTCTCAAGGGCGCTTTTCCTGGCGTGGTCAATCTGCCGCTGATGACCGACATCGAACGGCAACGTGTCGGTACTTGCTACAAGCAGCAGGGCCAGCAAGCGGCCATTGTTCTGGGGCATCAATTGGTGTCTGGCGAAACCAAGGCGCAACGCATCCAGGCCTGGGCCGAGTTTGCCCGGGCCCATCCTGACGGTGTGTTGTATTGCTTTCGCGGTGGCCTGCGTTCGCAGATCGTCCAGCAATGGCTCAAGGACGAAGCGGGTATCGACTATCCCAGGGTCGGCGGCGGCTACAAGGCCATGCGCACGTTCCTGCTTGGCACCCTCGAACAGGCCGCCACCGAATGTGATCTGGTCTTGTTGGGCGGCATGACCGGCACCGGCAAGACCCAAGTGCTGACGCAATTGGATAACAGCGTGGATCTGGAAGGCCATGCCAATCATCGCGGCTCCAGCTTTGGCCGGCGCGCCACGGGGCAACCTTGCAATATCGACTTCGAAAACCGGCTGGCGGTGGACCTGCTGAAGAAGCGTGCCGCCGGTATCGGGCAATTCGTGCTCGAAGACGAGAACCGCATGATCGGCAGCTGCGCCTTGCCGCTGCCGTTGTACCAACGCATGCAGCAGGTGCCGATGGTCTGGCTGGAAGACAGCCTTGAGCGGCGGGTCGAGCGGATCCTGCGCGACTACGTGATCAATCTGTGCGCCGAGTTTGTCGCCGTGTATGGGGATGAAGGTTTCTCTCGGTTTTCCGAGCGCTTGCTGGCGAGCCTGGACAACATCCACAAACGCCTGGGCGGGGACCGCCATCGTCGCTTGATGGAAATCCTGGAGGCGGCCCTGGCCGAGCAGGCCCGCAGTGGCGCCGTGGACTTGCATCGCACCTGGATCGAGAGCCTGCTGCGTGAGTATTACGACCCGATGTATGTGTACCAGCGGGAGAAGAAGGGCTTGCGGATCGAGTTTTCAGGGGAGCAGGCGGCGGTGTTGGAGTATTTGCGGGAGCGGGCGGTCGGCTGAGTGCGATGTCGCTTGTGAGATCGTCATCGCGAGCAGGCTCGCTCCCACAGGAGGGCGGAAGCGACCGCAGGTCGGGAGCACGCCGCCGATCACTGTGGGAGCGAGCCTGCTCGCGATAGCGGTGGATCAGCTGGCGGCGATGCTGCTCACGGCCACTTAAAGCACCACCGCCCCAACCAACCCAAACACAATCCCCACCACCATGGTCAGCACGGCCACGGTCACCAACACCCGCGCATCGAAGTCCCGGCGCAGCATCAGTAGCGAGGGCAGGCTGACACTCGGCAGGGTCATCAACAGCGCCACGGCCGGGCCGGTGCCCATGCCCAGGGTCATCATGGTCTGCACAATGGGGATTTCTGCGGCAGTGGGGATCACGAACAGCGTGCCGACCACCGCCAAAGGCACCAGCCAAAGCAGGCTGTTGGCCATGGCGCCGTCGACGTGGGGAAACAGCCAGACCCGTGCCGCGCCCAGTACCAGCACGGCCAGCACGTAGACCGGAATGGTGCTCCAGAACAATTGCCACAGGGTCCGGCCCCAGCGAATCAGGAACGGTTGTGCATCCGCCGTGCTGGCCTCGGCCACCGCTTCGACGGCCGCTTCGGGCAGGGTATCGGGCCGGGCGATGCGCTGGGCCACCATCGACACGCCGAACACCAGCACGATACCCGCCACCAGCCGCAGGGCAGTGAAGCCCCAACCCAGTACGAAACCCATGAAGACCAGGGTCGCAGGGTTGAGCACCGGGTTACCGATCCAGAACGCCAGTGCCGCGCCCACCGATACGTTCTGCCGACGCATGCCGGCCGCCACCGGCGCGGCACAGCACGAACACATCATGCCCGGCAGGGCGAACAGCCCGCCGCGCAGGGTCGAGGCAAAACCGGCCTGGCCGAACAGGCGCAGCAACCAGTCGCGGGGAATCAGCACTTGCAACAGCGAGCCGAGGATCACCGCCAGTACGGCGGCCTTCCAGATCGCCAGGAAGTAGACCTTGGCGTAGGCCAGCGCCGCAGTCAGTGGCGCGGTCTGGGCATCGTTGAGGATCGAGTTGCCGATGTTGTGGCTGTCGGCGGCGACAAAGGCCTTGAGGTAGTAGGGCGACCACTTGACGTAGTAGAGGCCGACGCAGGCGACCAGCAGGAACAGGGCGGGTTTCCACCAGAACGACCAGCCCCGGTTGGGAGCTGCAGAGGATACGGACATGGAGAGGTTCCGGGCAGTTGGACAAGTCCTCGCATGATAGCCCAGCACGCTCAGTGCGTGATCTGCCTGTTCTGTGGGAAGCGCCGACGGGTTATGTCGGACAGGTGTCCTTGCCGTTGTCCAGACCCTGCTTGTAGCTGCGGCTGGTGAGGCTGGCCTTGCCGTTGTGCCAGGTCAGGGTCAGCACGTACAGCGAATCGTAATCGCCCGAGGCCCAGTCGTCGGTAATCGTCTGCTTCTTGCCCACCGCCTCGCCGGCGACCTTGTTGATCAGCTCCGGCAGATAGCCATGGGACCAGGCGGTATAGATGGTGGCGTTGTGGTACTTGTCGTGCAGCAGTTCGTCAGCCAGATCGCTGGTGTCATTGGCCGAATAGTTGATGTTCACCGGCAACCCAAGCTTGATGGCGCTGGGGCTGATGGTCATCAGCGGGCGAATGTAACTGTAGGAATTGTCCAGCTCACCCTCTTCGACATTGCGCGTAGGGTTGGCTGCGAACACGTAATCGGCCTTGCCGAATTTTTCCGGCAGCAGGGTGGCCAGGTCGATGGCGCGGTTTAGGCCCTGGCAGTTGAGCTGGCCCAGGCCGCCGGCCGGTTTCTCGGCGTGGCGCAGGAACACCAGGGTCTGTACGCCATCGACGGGCTGGGCGCGGCTGACACTGGATTCCAACGACAGCACCAGGCCACAGACCACCAGCAACGTCGGCAGCACCAGCCACGAACGGTGTTTGAAACGCTTGGCGAAATTCAGTGGATTGATCATCGAATAATATTCTTCGGCACGTTCGATTCAGGCTGACAAACCCTGGCACCGCGAAGCTTCCGGCCTCGGGTGTTTTCCCTGTCGATACGCCGCTTCGATTCCTCGGGGCATTGCTCTGAGTCCGTCGAGGCCCTTTGGTTCGATCCTGCGGTCGGCTCCTTCCAGGAGATGGCGTGAACATTAGCGACGGGATGTTGCGGAATTAAGAACAGCGGGATGAAACCAGCGAGTCCATGCGCTCGAAGATTTAGATTATCCTCGGTCATCCTTTTCCTACGGAGTTCGTGATCATGGCTGACCTGACCCCATTCCCCATCACCCGAAAATGGCCCGCTCAATACCCCGAGTGGATCCAGCTCTATTCCTTGCCCACCCCCAATGGCGTGAAGGTTTCGATCATGCTGGAGGAGATCGGCCTGCCATACGAGCCGCATAAAGTCGATTTCGGCAGCAACGATCAGTTGTCCCCCGAGTTCCTGTCCCTGAACCCCAACAACAAGATCCCGGCCATTCTCGATCCTCATGGGCCGGGCGATCAGCCGTTGGCGTTGTTCGAGTCGGGGGCGATCCTGATTTACCTGGCGGACAAGAGCGGCCAGCTGCTGGCCCAGGAAACGGCGGCGCGCTACGAGACGATCCAGTGGCTGATGTTCCAGATGGGCGGGATCGGCCCGATGTTCGGGCAGTTGGGGTTCTTCAACAAATTCGCCGGCAAGGATTATGAGGACAAGCGGCCCCGTGATCGGTACGTCGAGGAAAGCCGGCGCCTGCTCAAGGTGCTCGATGGCCGCTTGCAGGGACGGGACTGGATCATGGGCGAGCGCTACACCATTGCCGATATCGCCACCTTTCCCTGGGTGCGCAACTTGATCGGCTTTTATGAAGCGGGCGATCTGGTAGGTATCCAGAACTTTCCCAATGTGACGCGAGTGCTGGAGCGCTTCCTGGCGCGGCCGGCCGTGGCACGCGGCTTGAAGATTCCCGAATGAGTCAATCCATGGCCAGCCGATTCGATTACAAACAACTGGACGTGTTCAGCGAAGTGCCGCTCAAGGGCAACCCGCTGGCGGTGGTGTTTGGCGCTGATGGGATCAGTGACGAGCGCATGGCGGCCTTTGCCAACTGGACCAACCTCAGCGAAACCACTTTCCTGTTGAAGCCCCGGCATCCGGAGGCGGATTACCGGGTGCGGATTTTTACCACGTCCACCGAGCTGCCGTTTGCCGGGCATCCGACCCTTGGCAGTTGTCACGCCTGGCTCGAAGCCGGCGGTGCGCCGAAAGGGCAGGAGATCGTGCAGGAATGCGGGGTCGGTTTGGTCCGGATTCGCCGTAGCGGGCATGGCTTGGCATTCCTGGCGCCGCCGTTGCTCCGGTCCGGTCCGCCGGAGGCTGAGCTGTTGGAGCGGGTGCGCAAGGGGCTCGGGCTGTCGGTCGAGGCGGTTGTCGAGGCGCAATGGGTCGATAATGGTGCCGGTTGGCTGGCCTTGATGCTCAGGGACCGGCAGCAGGTGCTGACCCTCAAGCCTGATTATCATCAACTGCTGGACTTGGCCGTAGGGGTCATCGCACCCTGGGATCCGGCTGTGGATGGAGAGGGTGCGCATTTTGAAGTGCGTGGCTTCATTGCCGGCGACGGCATGCCCGAAGACCCGGCAACCGGTAGCCTCAACGCCGGCTTGGCGCAATGGTTGCTGGGCAAGGGCCTGGCGCCATCGTCCTACGTGGTGAGCCAGGGCCTGACCATGGGCCGCGCCGGGCGTATTCATGTGGAGCAACTGGGCAATGAGGTCTGGATTGGCGGCGCGGTGGTGACCTGCATCAATGGCTCGCTGACGTTATGAAGGGATTATTGCCGGGCGGGTAACACTCTGTTTTCCAGCCTGCGTTTGTGCCCTGGTCGGTCAGGGCATAAGCTTTGTCCCCTTCGATCCAGCGCCTTCTTGCCCAGGAGTACCATGTCCAGCCAGTTCCCCGAAGCACGTCCACGCCGTCTGCGCCGTAATGCAAGCCTGCGCAGTCTGTTCCAGGAAACCGAGTTCACTTTGAACGACCTGGTGTTGCCGATTTTCGTCGAGGAAGAAATCGATGACTTCGTGCCGATCAAGAGCATGCCGGGTGTGGTACGCATCCCTGAGGCCAGGCTGGCCAGCGAGATCGAGCGCTATGCTCGTGCTGGCATCAAGTCGGTGATGACGTTTGGCGTGTCCCATCACCTGGACAGCGACGGCAGTGATACCTGGAACGAGCGTGGCCTGGTGTCGCGCATGGCCGCAATCTGCAAGGATGCGGTGCCGGAGATGATCGTGATGTCCGACACCTGCTTTTGTGAATACACCGACCATGGTCATTGCGGCGTGCTCCACGGGCATGAAGTGGACAACGACCGGACCTTGATCAACCTTGGCAAGCAAGCCGTCGCGGCAGCCCGGGCCGGTGCTGATGTGATCGCTCCCTCGGCGGCCATGGACGGGCAGGTCCAGGCGATTCGCAAGGCCCTGGATGAAGCCGGTTTCAGCCAGACGGCCATCATGGCGTACTCGACCAAATTTGCCTCGGCGCTCTACGGTCCGTTCCGCGAGGCCGGTGGCAGCGCCTTGAAAGGCGACCGCAAGAGCTACCAGATGAACCCGATGAACCGTCGCGAAGCCTTGCGCGAGTCGTTGCTCGACGAGCAGGAAGGCGCCGATGCGCTGATGGTCAAGCCGGCCGGCGCTTACCTGGATATCATCCGCGACATTCGCCAGGCCTCGAACCTGCCACTGTCGGCCTATCAGGTCAGCGGCGAGTACGCGATGATCAAATTCGCCGCCCAGGCCGGCGCCATCGACGAAGCCCGCGTAGTGCGCGAAAGCCTCGGCGCGATCAAGCGGGCAGGGGCCGACCTGATCTTCACTTACTTTGCGATGGACCTGGCGTTGAGCGGCATCTGATCCGGCGCAGTTTCATGCGGACGGTGGATGCAATATTGATGATCGCTCTGGCCCCCTGTGGGAGCGAGCCTGCTCGCGATAGCGGTGGATCAGCTGCATCGCTGTTGAATGTGCTGCCGCCATCGTCGGATCGCCGCCCGGAGCAAGCTCGCTCCCACAGCGATTTGAGGTGGATGCAGGATTGATGACCGCTCTGGCACCCTTGTGGGAGCGAGCCTGCTCGCGAAAGCGATGGGTCAGCTTGCATCGTTGTTGAATGTGCCACTGCCATCGCGAGCAGGCTCGCTCCCACAGTGGTCTACGACAGAACATAGCCCGCGCGCGCTTTTGATCGTATGGTTGTTCCGGGATACCACGTCCGATGGAGCAACATGCATTTCAATCGACTCATTATCAGCCTGGCTGCGCTACTGGTCCTGGCCGGTTGCGGCAGCCGTCAGGTGCAGGAAACGCAACGCCAGCCCGCCGAGGTCAAGCGGCAGATCGTGCAGCTGCTGCCGGCCAAGACTGCCGATCGTGAGGGCTGGGCGACTGACATTTACACGGCCTTTGCGACCCAGCAGATCTCACCCAGTACGCAGAACATCTGTGCGGTGCTGGCGGTGACTGAACAGGAATCGACTTTCCAGGCGGACCCGACGGTTCCAGGGCTGGGCAAGATTGCCCGGGAGGAAATCGACCGGCGTGCCGCGAAGGCGCATGTGCCCGGTCTGTTGGTCAGCGCAGCGCTCCAGGTGCGCTCGCCCGACGGCAAGAGCTATGGTGACCGGCTCAACGCGGCGCGCAGCGAGAAGGAACTGAGCGGGATTTTTGATGATTTCATCGGCATGGTGCCGCTGGGCAAGACTTTGTTCGGCGGTTTCAACCCGGTGCACACCGGTGGGCCGATGCAAGTCAGTATTGCCTTCGCTCAGGCCAATGCCCGCAATTATCCCTACACGGTGGACGGCTCGATCCGTCGGGAAGTGTTCAGTCGTCGTGGCGGCATGTACTTCGGAATTGCGCATCTGCTTGGCTATCCGGTCAGTTACAGCGAGCCATTGTATCGATTTGCCGATTTCAATGCCGGGTGGTACGCCAGTCGTAACGCGGCGTTCCAGCATGCGGTGAGCCGGGCGTCAGGGATTACCTTGGCACTGGACGGGGATTTGATCCTGCATGACTCGATCATGCCGGGCAGTACCGAACTGGCGGTGCGCACGTTGGGCAAGTCACTGGGGATGCGTAACCCGACCATTCGCGATCAGTTGGAGCTGGGGGACAGTCTGGCGTTCGAGGACAGCAAACTCTACAAGCGGGTGTTCGAATTGGCGGAGCGGGCCGAGGGCAAGCCTTTGCCGCGGGCGCTGTTGCCGGGGATTGTGCTCAAGAGTCCGAAGATCACCCGCAAGCTGACGACGGCGTGGTTTGCCAAGCGGGTGGATGAGCGTTATCAGCGGTGTATGGCGCGGGCGTCGGGGCGCTAGCGGGTGTGCGGTGTTTGGTCTGGATCATGTGGTGAGGAAGCTTGTTCCGCTTGAGGAACAGGGGCCGCTGCGCAGCCCAGCGGGAGCAAGCTCCCTCGCCACAGGGTCTGTTTTACATCGTTCGAAATGTAGCCGGTCATGCGATTTCGGCCATTCACACGCGGTTTTCGATCAGACGATCCGAACCACCTTCCGCGACGCGACGTTCCAGCAGACGATCAGCACCGCCTTCAGCTACACGGCGTTCCAACAAGCGATCAGCACCACCTTCGGCAACGCGACGTTCTTGTAGACGATCCGAACCGCCTTCGGCAACGCGGCGTTCTTGCAGACGATCCGAGCCACCCTCGGCTACACGACGTTCCAGCAGACGATCCGAGCCACTCTCGGCGACGCGGCTTTCAATCAGTCGATCCGAACCGCCTTCGGCGACGACCGGTTGGGAGGAGGCGGCGAATACGTTGGCAGCCAGTACAGAGAGAGCGAAGCTGAGGATGATTTGGCGTTTCATGATGGTGTGCTCCGGGAGATGCTGTGGGTTTGTGTGGGGCCATTCTTGCGCCGGACACTCATTCAGAGAACTTCATTGACGTGATGGTGAACATCGACGGCAGTGATGACTCGTCGGGCAGATGGAACACCGAGGATCTGGCGGTCTCTACCGCCATAACTACAGGAATAACCGCAGACAAGAGGATTAGGCTCATGTATCAGCTATTCGGCCATCCACAATCGGGCTCCGCGGCGGTGGAGGTCGCGCTGCGTTTATGTGACGTGGCTTATCGCCGGGTCGATGCCTATTCGACCGAGGACAGTGAGGCGCTGAAAGAACTGGAGACGTTGAATCCGCACAAACAGGTCCCGACCCTGCAATTACCGGACGGCTCGGTGCTCACCGAAGCCGCGGCGATCCTGATTCACCTCGGTCTGTCTTTTCCCGAATCGAAGCTGCTGCCGGACGATCCTGCCCAGCGTGCTCAAGCCATACGGGGATTGGTCTACATCGCGGCCAACTGCTACACGCCCATCGGCATCATCGATTTTCCCGAGCGCTGGCTGAACGACGCGGACGAAGCGACTCGCCAGCAACTGGTCGCGGGCACCAAGCAACGGCTGTATCGCAATTGGGTGTTGTTTGCCGACCAGTTCCCGGCGCAACCGTTTCTCAGTGGAGCCGAGCCGGGAGCGCTGGATATCCTGGCCGCCGTCATCACGAAGTGGAGCGGAACCCGCGAAGCCATGCTCAGCGCCCGTCCCGAGTTCTATGGCGTGCTGGAGCGGATCGACCACCACCCACGTGTTGCACCGGTGCTGTCGCAGCATTGGCCGACGTAGGGATTGGCCTTTCAGGATGATGGGCAGGCCTTGCGCGATGCTGCCTGTTCCACCCGTTCGACAAATTGCCGGACGTTATGCTGATGGGCCGTCACCAGCTCATCGATGCTACCGCCCGCCGGTGTCTGCAAGCTGCTGCGACAGGTGAGGGGACGCGCATCGTTGCCCAGGTTGCGCAGGCGCCATTGCACATCCATGCGGGCGTAGCGGCCCGGGAGTGAGTCGAAGCGTTGCACTTCGACCCGCAGCAATAGCTTGGCCGCGCCGGGGTTGTTCAGCTGCTCGTCGAGGCTGCTGTGCAGCTCATCCGCCAGGCTGGCGCCCCACCATTCGCTCTCCAGGATCGCCAGCCCACTGTTGCCCTGGCGAATGACCATCTGGGTGCGGTCCACCTGGGGCGGGACGCTGACTTGCTCGACCTGGATGTCATTGCTGGAGCGTTGGACCGCCGGCTGGACCGGGCTGAGGGTGTGGTAATGGATCGGGTCGCTGCGGCAGGCGCCGAGCAGCAGCGCTGCGGCAATCAGGGTCAGTTTCAGCGTCAGCCCCATGAGGCGTGCTCCTGTGCTCATTCGTTCACCGGGAATGTGAGGTTCTGCGCCGGGGCGTCCTTGGGCCGGCCACGAAGCAGCGATTCGGGATGGCGGCTCAGGTAATCGGACAGCTCACGCAGCGAGCGTGACATGCGCCCCAGATCGTCCAGGGTCTGGGTCAATTGTTCACGCTGGGGCGAGTCTTCGGCCAGGGTCGAATTGGCCGATTGCAGGGTCTTGCTTACGTCCTGCAAGGTGTTTTGCACGCCGGGCAGGGTCTTGTTGTTGAACTGTGCCAGGCCTTTGCGCAGCTCCACCAGGTTGCCGTCCAGGTTGCTGGCGATGCTTTCCAAGGGCAGCTTGTTGAACCGTTCGACCGCCGATTGGAGCTGTTCCTGCATCTGTTGCAAGCTGCCGGGGATGGTCGGGATACGCACCGGGCGGGCGGTTGGATCGAACACGACTTTTTCCGCCTTGGGATAAAAATCCAGGGCGATGTACAGTTGCCCGGTCAACAGGCTGCCGCTGCGGGCCTGGGCACGTAGCCCGCGTTCGACAAAGCTGCCCATCAGGCGGGCACCGGCGGCTTCGTCTTCCGGATCGTGATTGAGCGTTTCGAGCAATTTCTCATGGGCTTTGCCCAGGCGCTGCGGATAGATCACCACGCCCACGTTGACCGGGAAACTGCGCTGCTTCTCGTCAAAATCCAGATTGATGGCAACCACCCTGCCAATCTCCACGCCAAGGAACTCAACCGGCGCATCGACCCGCAGCCCACGCAGCGCTTGATCGAAGCGCAACGCCAGGTATTGCGCCTTGCCGTTGGGCGGGGCGAGGGCGCTCTGTTGATCAGCGAACAATTCGAAGGTCTTGTCCTCGGCGGCCGAAGTGTCGTTGGGGCTGTATTCCGGTGCTCGAAAGGCAATACCGCCCAGCAGCAGAGCCGAAAGCGATTCGGTCTTGACCGCGAAACCGTTGGCGCCGACGTTTACATCCACACCGCTGACGTTCCAGAAACGGGTGTTTTCGGTGACATATACGTCGTTGGGTGCGTTGATGAATACATCGATATTGACCCCTTTGCCGTTGGCGTCCAGCCCGTAGGACACGACCTGGCCCACTGGAATCTTGCGCAGGTACACCGGCGAGCCGATGTCCAGCGAGCCAAGGTCCTGGGAGTGCAGGGTGAAGCGCTTGCCCGGTTCGCCGTAGGTGATCGGTGGCGGCGCTTCCAGGCCGGTGAAGGATTTGGCGCGGACTTTCGATTGGCCGGCATCGGCCCCGATGAAGTCGCCGGACAGCAGCGTGTCGATGCCCGAGATGCCGCCGGCGCCGATGCGCGGCCGGACCACCCAGAACACCGAATCTTCATGGGTGAAGGTGTCGGCGGTTTTCTCCAGCTTGACCGTGGCAGTAACGTTCTTCTGGTCGTCGCTCAACTGCACGTCGGTGACCTGGCCGATGACCACATTGCGGTACTTCACCTGAGTCTTGTTGGCGGTCAGGCCTTGGCCGGTCTTGAAGGTGATGGTGATGGTCGGGCCTTGCTGCAGCCAGTTGTGCACGACCAGGGACACGCCCACCAGCACGGCGATGATCGGCACGATCCACACCAGCGACACCGTCCAGCGCCGGCTGGTGACCTGGGCGCGACCCGCGGTGGGGCGTCGCTCGTCAGTGGCTTGCGACTTCATCCAGGGTCTCCTCGCAGGGTTGGGTGTCCCAGATCAGGCGTGGGTCGAAACTCATGGCCGACAACATGGTGAACACCACCACCAGGCCAAAGAACAGGATCCCCGGACGCGGCTCGATATCGCTCAAGGCCTGGAACTTGACCAGCGCCGCCACCAGGGCCACCACCAGCACGTCGAGCATCGACCAGTAACCGATCACCTCCACCAGCCGATACAGCTTCGCCCGCTGGACCTGGGCCCAGGTGCTGCGCCGTTGTACGGTGACCAGCAGCAGGGTCAGCACCACGAACTTGATGCCTGGCACGGCGATGCTGGCGATGAAAATGATCAGGGCGATGTCCCAGGCTCCGCTTTGCCAGAATTCGATGACGCCACTGATGATGGTGCTGTCGGCACCGTTGCCGAGCATCTGGGTGTTCATCACCGGAAGCAGGTTGGCCGGGATGTAGAACACCAATGCGGCGAGCATGTAGGCCCAGGTACGAGTGATGGGGTCGGGCTTGCGCCGATGCAGGGCGGCGTCGCAGCGCGGGCAGGCATCGGGTTCGTCGGTCATGTCGCAGGCCAGGCCACAGCTGTGGCACAGGCACAGGTTCAGGTCACTGGCCTGGGGCGGAGTGTCCAGCGGCGGGCCGTTCACAGGCTGTCCCACAGGTCGCGGATGTCGCGTCCGGCAATGCGGATCATCAGCAGGCTCAAGGCCGCCAGGGCAAACAGGCCGATGCCCGGCAACACGTCCAGCAGCCCGGCGAGTTTGATCACCGCCACCAACGCCCCCAGCAGACAGACTTCGAGCATGCTCCAGGGCCTTAGCGCTTCCAGGCTGCGCATGCACAGGGCGAAGCCCGGCGCGCGGCGGTTGCCGTAGGCGTGGCCCAGCACCCAGAGCAGGAGCAGCAACTGCAGGGCGGGCGCGATGATGATCGCCACGGCGGTCACCAGGGCGATGAAGGTGATCGATCCCTGGCTCAGCGCCAGGACCGAATCCCACAGCGTGGCGCTGTTGCGCAGGCCCTGGAGTCGGATGTTCATCAATGGATACACGTTGGCGAAGGCCCAGAGCACCGCCGCCGTCACGCTCAAGGCCAGGCGCTGCTCGATGCTCAGGCCGTTGTAGCGCTGGATCACCGCATGGCAGCGCACGCACGAGGCTTTCTGGTGGGCAACCAGTGCCATCGGCTCGTACACCGCATCGCAATGTTCACAGATGATCAGTCGGTCGGTGTCGGCCATCGGGCTGCTCGGCAGGGGCATCCCCTTCAATATAGAAGTCCGTTGGGATTGAGCAACCCGGCCGGCAGGCTGTGTGAAAACGGCTATGGGCTGTTCACACAGCCTGCCGGGTATCATTCACCGCGAATGTACTGCTCCAGCTGTTTGATCAGGTCCGCCTGCTCGGCGATGGCTTCCTTGACCAGGTCGCCGATGGACAGCAGGCCGACCAGCCTGCCGTCCTCGACCACCGGCAGATGTCGCAGGTGTTTCTCGGTCATGATGCTCAGGCAGGTCTCGACATTCTGGTGCGGATCGATGGTGATCACTGGGGAGACCATGATGTCACTGACCTTGGTGCCCACCGACGAGCGGCCATGCAGGACCATTTTGCGCGCATAGTCGCGTTCGCTGATGATCCCCAGCACTTCATCGTTTTTCACCACCAGCAAGGCGCCGACGTTCTTCTCGGCCATGCGCATCAGCGCCTGCAATACCATGTCGTCCGGTGAGATGGTGTGCACTTGCTGGTTTTTCTCATCTTTCATCCGGAGCAACTGCGCGACGGTTTTCATGGGCAAGCCTCAGGGTGTTGTTTTTTTGCGGGTGGTCTAAGAATCGTAGACCCAACGGCGCAGGGCAAGCGATAAAGCGGCGGCCAATCGTCAAAAAACGTCATGGCCGGTGAGTTCGCCTGCCGTTCACCATTGTGGCGAGGGGATTTATCCCCGTTGGGGTGCGAAGCAGCCCCCAAACCAGCCACTGCGTTGTGTCAGGCCGATGCAATTGGTTCTAATGGGGCTGCTTCGCACCCCAACGGGGATAAATCCCCTCGCCACAGGTAGAATCCGCCTACACGCATAATTCGAGGTTGCAACGGTGGATTTACAGCAGGGCTTCGTCCTGACCCGGCATTGGCGCGACACCCCCGCCGGCACCGAAGTCGAATTCTGGCTGGCCACCGACGCCGGGCCCCGGCGAGTGCGCCTGCCGGTGCAGCCGTCGGTGGCGTTCGTGCCGCAGATCCAGCGCGGGCAGCTCGAAGCCCTTTTGCAAGGGGAAAAGGATATCGAGCTGCGGCCCCTGGACCTGCTGGACTTCGAGCATCGCCCGGTGCTCGGGTTGTATTGCCAGCAACACGCGCAATTGATGCGCCTGGACACCACCTTGCGCCGCGCTGGTGTGGAGGTCTTCGAAGCGGACATCCGACCGCCGGAGCGCTACCTGATGGAGCGCTTCATCACCGCGCCGGTGTGGTTCGGCGGCACCCCGGCCGCTGACGGCCTGTTGGTCGACGTCCAGATGAAACCCGCCCCCGATTACCGCCCACCGTTGCGCCTGGTCTCCCTGGACATCGAAACCACCGCTCAGGGCGAGTTGTATTCCATCGCCCTGGAAGGTTGCGGCGAGCGTCAGGTGTACATGCTCGGGCCACCGAACGGCGACGCCACTGGCGTGGATTTCCAGCTCGAATACTGCGAATCGCGCACCGTACTGCTGAAGAAGCTCAACGATTGGTTCGCCCATTTTGACCCCGACGCGATCATCGGCTGGAACCTGGTGCAATTCGACCTGCGCGTGCTGCACGAACACGCCCGGCGATTGGCCGTGCCCTTGCGCCTGGGTCGGAGCGGGGAAGAAATGCAATGGCGCGAGCACGGCGCACGCAACAACCATTTCTTTGCCTCGGCCGCCGGCCGCTTGATCATCGACGGCATCGAGTCCCTGCGTTCGGCCACCTGGAGTTTTCCGTCGTTCAGCCTGGAGAACGTGGCCCAGACGCTGCTCGGGGAGGGCAAGTCCATCGACAACCCGTACCAGCGCATGGACGAAATCAACCGTATGTTCGCCGAGGACAAGCCGGCCCTGGCCCGCTACAACCTCAAGGACTGCGAGCTGGTGACACGGATCTTCGCCAAGACCGAGCTGCTCAAGTTCCTGCTGGAGCGGGCCAGCGTCACTGGCCTGCCGGTGGATCGCAGCGGAGGTTCGGTGGCGGCCTTCACCCATTTGTATATGCCGCTGATGCACCGCCAGGGCTTCGTCGCGCCGAATCTGGGGCAGCGCCCGCCCGAGGCCAGCCCGGGTGGCTTCGTCATGGACTCCCAGCCGGGGCTCTACGAATCGGTATTGGTGCTGGACTACAAGAGCCTGTATCCGTCGATCATCCGCACCTTTCTCATTGACCCGGTGGGCCTTATCGAAGGGTTGCGCCATCCTGGCGACAGCGAGTCGGTGCCGGGCTTTCGCGGGGCACGCTTCTCCCGGACCCGGCACTGCCTGCCGTCCATTGTGGCGCGGGTCGCCGAAGGCCGGGAAACCGCCAAGCGCGAACACAACGCACCGCTGTCCCAGGCGCTGAAAATCATCATGAACGCCTTCTACGGCGTGCTCGGTTCCAGCGGCTGTCGTTTTTTCGATCCTCGATTGGCCTCGTCCATCACCCTGCGCGGCCACCAGATCATGCAGCGCACCCGGCAGTTGATCGAGGCCCAGGGCCACGTGGTGATCTACGGCGACACCGACTCCACGTTCGTCTGGCTGCGCCGGGCCCACGCCGAGGAAGACGCGGCGCGGATCGGCCGTGAACTGGTGGCGCACGTCAACCAGTGGTGGCGCGCGCACGTGCAGGCGGAGTTCGGACTGCAAAGCGCTCTGGAGTTGCAGTTCGAAACCCATTTCAAACGCTTCCTGATGCCGACCATTCGGGGCGCCGAGGAAGGCAGCAAGAAGCGCTACGCCGGCCTGGTGAGCCGCGCCGACGGCAGCGATGAAATCGTCTACAAAGGCCTGGAAACCGTGCGCACCGACTGGTCGCTGTTGGCCCGGCAGTTCCAGCAGGAGTTGTACGGACGAATCTTCCATCGCCAGCCCTATCAGGATTACGTGCGCGACTACGTGCAGCAGACCCTGGCCGGTGTGTTCGATGATCGGCTGGTCTACCGCAAACGCCTGCGCCGTCCCCTGGAGGATTACGAACGCAACGTTCCACCCCACGTCCGAGCGGCCCGACTGGCCGATGAGTTCAACCAACGCCACGGGCGCCCGCGGCAGTACCAGAATGGCGGCTGGATCAGCTACGTCATCACCGTCGCCGGCCCCGAGCCGCTGGAAGCCCGGAGCGCGCCGGTCGACTATGACCACTACGTGAGCAAGCAGCTACAGCCGGTGGCGGATGCGATCCTGCCGTTCGTGGGGGATGATTTCTCGACGTTGGTGGGCGGACAGATGGGGTTGTTCTGAGGGCTCGTTCCGACTCTGCCTAAAGGCATGTGGAAAATTTCTGTGGGAGCGAGCCTGCTCGCGATGGCGGCGGAACATTCAGTATCGATGTTGCCTGACCCGCCGCTATCGCGAGCAGGCTCGCTCCCACAAGTGTTCACCGCTGGTCAATCATCCTCGTGCAGGCGAATACCCCGCCGGTGCAGCACATGAGGCACCACCAGCACCAGCAACGTCAGTCCCAGGAACGTGGCCGAGATGGGTTCGGTCAGGAACACCATCCAGTCGCCCTGGCTGATGGATAACGCATTGCGCAGCTGTTTTTCCGCCATCGGTCCCAACAGCATGCCGACGATGACCGGTGCCACCGGAAAATCGAAACGCCGCATCAGCACACCGGCCCAGCCGATCGCCAGCATCAGCATCAGGTCGAACGAGGAATGGCGCATGCCGTACACGCCGATGGAGGCAAACACCAGGATGCCTGCGTTGAGGTAGGGGCGGGGGATCTGCAGCAGCTTCACCCAGAGGCCCACCAAGGGCAGATTGAGCACCAGCAATATCAGGTTGCCGATGTACAGCGATGCCACCAGCGTCCAGACCAACTCACCCGAGGTCTGGAACAGCATCGGGCCCGGTTGCAGGTTGTAGTTCTGGAAGGCCGCCAACAGTATCGCTGCGGTCGCCGAGGTGGGAATGCCGAGGGTCAGCAGCGGTACCAGGGAACCCGTGGCGCTGGCGTTATTGGCCGCTTCCGGACCGGCCACGCCTTCGATGGCGCCCTTGCCCTTGCTGGCGGCGAATTCTTCCGGGTGCTTGCTCAACTTGCGCTCGGCCGAATAGGACAGGAAGGTTGGGATTTCAGCGCCACCGGCGGGAATGGAGCCAAAGGGAAAGCCGATTATCGTTCCGCGTATCCAGGCGGGAACGGAGCGCTTCCAGTCGGCACGGGTCATCCACAACGAGGTCATCCGATGCCGTCCGGTCGTTTCTTCCCCTTGATAGAGCAGGCTGTACAACGCTTCGGCCACGGCAAACAGACCTACGGCCACCAGCACCACTTCAATGCCGTCCACCAGCTCAGGCACGCCCAAGGTGTAACGAGCGATGCCCGAGGTCGAGTCCAGGCCGATCAGGCCAATGGTCAACCCGATGCCCAGCGAAGCGAAACCCCGCAACATGGACGCGCCCAGGACCGCCGACACCGTGGTGAATGACAGCACCAGGATGGCAAAGTACTCCGCCGGCCCGAACTTGAGCGCCAGCGTCGCGACGAGGGGCGCGAACAGGGTCAGCAACACGGTGGCGACCGTGCCGGCCACGAACGAGCCGATGGCGGCCGTCGCCAGGGCGGGCCCCGCGCGGCCGTTGCGGGCCATGAGATTGCCTTCCAGGGCCGTGATCATGGAGGACGATTCGCCCGGCGTATTGAGCAGGATGGAGGTGGTCGAGCCGCCGAATTGGGCGCCGTAATAGATCCCGGCGAACATGATCAAGGCGCCGGTCGGGTCGACCTTGGCGGTGATCGGCAGCAGCAACGCCACCGTCAAGGCGGGGCCGATCCCCGGCAACACGCCAATGGCGGTGCCGAGCAAACAGCCGATGAAGCCCCATAACAGATTGATCGGATCCAGCGCCGAAGCAAAACCCGAAGCCAGGCTCAAGAGAATGTCCACTGGGTGATCTCCTTCGACTTAAGGTCAGATCCAGACATTGATCAGGGGTGGCAGCGCGACCCCCAATCCGGCATTGAACAGCCAATAGATCGGTAGCGTCAGGGCGATGCCGATGGCGAGGTCACGCAGGGGATGGCGGCTGCCGAACCCGCGTGCCGAGCAGGCGAACAACAGCGCCGCAGCCAATACGAACCCGATGACATTGATGAGCAGGGCGATCGACACGATGCCGGCGGTCACCCAGGCCGCCCCAGCCTTTCCGTTGGCCTGCAGGCTGGAGGCCTGGAGATCCTGCGACAGCTCACGAAAACCTCCTGTGATCGCCTGGTAGCTCAGCACCACGCCCACGCCGGCCAGGAACACGGCGACGGCGCAGGGATAGACGTGGGCCCCGAGGATGACGAAGCCCATCTCCGGAGGAAAGCGCAAAGCGCCAATCCCAAGGACCAGGCCGATGGCAATCACGCCGATGCCGATGGCCAGTTGGGTTGGCACTATTGCGTTCTGGCGCGCCATGTCAGAGCAACCCGACTTTCACCAGCATGGCCCGCAGGCGCGCGTGCTCCTCATCGACGAATTTGCCGAACTCGTCGCCGGTCAGGATGACCTGGGTCCAGGCGTTGGCCTTGATGTTTTCCTGCCAGACCTTGCTGTGGGTGGCGGCCAGTACTGCGTCGGTGACTTGCTGGCGCTGCTCGGGCGTGAGGTTCGCCGCGCCATAAACGCCACGCCAGTTACCGATGGTCACGTCATAGCCATTTTCCTTGAGGGTCGGTGCGTCGATGCCTTCGACACGGTTGGGCGCGCCGATGGCCAGCAGGCGGAACTGCTTGGATTGCACGTATTTGGCCAGCTCGGCGTAGCCGCCGGTGATCACCGTGATGTGCCCGCCCAGGGTCGCGGCCACGACTTCGCCGCCCCCGGCATAGGCGACGTAGTTCACCTGATTGACCGGGATGTCCATCTTGCCCGCCAGTTCAGCGACACCGATGTGATCGATCGAACCCTTCGAGCCGCCGCCCCACTTGATGCTGGAAGGCTTGGCCTTGAAGTCCTTCAGCAGGTCATCGAGGTTTTTGTAGGGCGAATCCTGGCGCACGGCAAGCACGTTGTATTCGGTGAAAAGCCGGGCGATGGGGGTCACATCCTTCAAGGTGATCTGCGGTTTGTTCTGCTCCACGGCCGTGACCATGATCGCGCCCACTACCAGCAGCGCATTGGGATCGCCCTTGGTGCTGTTGGCAAACTGCGCCAGGCCCAGCGTACCCCCGGCACCGCCCTTGTTCTCGAATGTGACGGATTTGGCGGCCTCGGCCTCGACCAACGCCTTGCCCAGGATCCTCGCGGTCTGGTCGTAGCCTCCGCCCACGGAGCCAGGGGCCATGAACTTCACGGTGTCCAATGCCAGGGCGGGCAGGGCGAGCGTCGCAGCGCCAAGGGCTACGGCGAGGGCAATGTAACGGCTGAATGGGCGGACTTGAGTGAACATGAGGTTTCTCCCGCGATTATTGTTTTTGTCGGTACCGGTTGAACCAGCCTAGGGTTTGTACGAAAAGTCGCCGAGCGGCGATCAGGCAAGGCGAAAACAGGCGAGGAACGGCCGGGGTCGCGCTCGACTTGACTGGCTGTCAATGAGCATTCCGAGCCTGTTTTCAACGCAGCGTGATCGTCGCGCAGGCACTTTTCGTACAAAGCCTAGCAGTGCTGCGGGATTTCGGGAGCGCGAGAGAGGAAGGCGTCATACCCGGGACGAGAGGGTGTTCACGGGGCGAAAGAATCCTGCTCATGAACGGTCCAGGTTCATTTTGCACAATCCCCTGTGGGAGCGAGCCCTGCTCGCGATAGCGGTGTAACGGTCAATATCATGCCAACGGGTCCATCGCTATCGTCGGATCGCCGCCCGGAGCAGGGCTCGCTCCCACAGGGCAGCATGGTTCAAACCATCGCCAACCGCTGCTTGCCCTGGGGCTGTGGGAAAATCAGGTCGAGGGCGGCGAGGTCTTGAGGCTCGAGCAGCAGGTTCGCCGCCTCGGCATTCAGCCGCACGTGCTCAGGCTGCACGGCTTTGGGAATGGCGATGACATTGTCCTGGCGCAGCAACCACGCCAGGGCGACCTGCGCCGGTGTCGCGCCGTGGCGCTCGGCGATCTGTTTCAGGGTGGTGTCCCGGAGCAGATGCCCGCCCTGGCCGACCGGACAATAGGCCATGACCGGCATGCGCTGCTGCTGGCACCAGGGCAGCAGGTCGAATTCGATGCCGCGCTCTTGCAGGTTGTAGAGTACCTGGTTGGTGGCGCAGGCGGGCGAGGCCAGCTCTTCCAGGTCGGCGACGTCGAAGTTCGACACGCCCCAATGGCCGATCTTGCCTTCCTCGCGCAGGCGCTCGAAGGCTTCGACGGTTTCCGCCAACGGGTATTGGCCGCGCCAGTGCAGCAGATACAGGTCGATGTAGTCGGTGTCGAGCCGCCGCAAACTGCGCTCGCAGGCCAGGGGAATACCTTTGCGGCTGGCGTTGTGAGGGTAGACCTTGCTGACCAGGAACACCTGGTCCCGCAGGCCGGTGATCGCTTCGCCCACCACGGTCTCGGCGCCGCCTTCGGCGTACATCTCGGCGGTGTCGATCAGCGTCATGCCCCGTTCGATGCCCAGGCGCAGGGCCGCCACTTCATGCTTGTGCTGGGACGGTTCCTCACCCATGCGCCAGGTACCCTGGCCGATCACGGGCACGGACACGCCGGCCAATTGCAGAGTCCTCATGCCTGTCTCCTTGTGTTTGAACATCAGAGGTGTGGCAGCAGGATAGACCAAGGGGTCGATATTCGATCATCTGTGGGAGCGAGCTTGCTCCCACAGATTGGCTAGAGGGTTATTTGGCGGAGAACTTCAAGACCATGGTCTGGGTGTAGGTCTGGCCTGGATCCAGGCGCGTGGAAGGGAAATCCGGCTGGTTGGGCGAATCGGGGAAGTGCTGGGTTTCCAGGGTGAACGCGCCCCAGTGCGGATAGACCTTGCCCTGCTTGCCCTTGACCGTGCCGTCGAGGAAGTTGCTGGTGTAGAACTGCACGCCGGGCTCGGTGGTGAACAGTTGCAGGCGGCGTCCGGATTGTGGGTCGTACACATCGGCGGCGACTTTGCTCACGTCGCCCTTGGCATCGAGCACCCAGTTGAAATCGAAGCCACCCTGTTTCGGTTCGGCAAACTTGAGTTGTGGATGATCGGCCTTGATATGGGTGCCGATGGCGGTGGGCTTGGTGAAGTCCATTGGCGTGCCGGCCACGGGCGCCAGTTCACCGGTGGGAATCAGTTTGCCGGTGACCGGCGTGTAGCGGGCGGCGTGCAGGGTTGCCACCTGCTTGAGAATATCGCCGTTACCCGCGCCGGCCAGATTGAAATAGCTGTGGTTGGTCAGGTTCAGCACCGTGGGTTTATCGGTGCTGGCCTTGTACTCGATGCGCAGCTCGTTCTGTTCATTGAGGCTATAGGTGACGTCGGTCTTCAGCGCGCCGGGAAAGCCCATCTCGCCATCCGCCGAGACGTAGGTCAGGGTCACGCCCACCGAATCCTTGCTGTCATGGGGCTGGGCCTTCCAGACGCGTTTGTCGAACCCCAGCGGTCCGCCGTGCAGGGAATTGCCGTGATCGTTCTGCGGCACCTGGTAGCGCTTGCCATCGAGCTCGAAGGCGCCGTCTGCCAGGCGATTGCCGAAGCGGCCAATGGTTGCGCCGAAGTACACGCTGCCGTTTTTCTGATAGCCCTGCACATCGTCGAAGCCGAGCACGATATCGGCGGCCTTGCCGTTCTTGTCCGGCACGCTCAGGGACTGAAGGATGCCGCCGTAGGTGATGACCGTGGCCTCCATGCCGTGGCTGTTGCGCAGCACGAATTTTTCCACCGCCGTGCCGTCATCGGTCTTGCCGAACGCCGCGCGTTGATTGGTCAGGCCGGCGGCCTGGGAAGCAGAAGTGGCGATCATCAGAGAGACTCCGAGGGCCGTGAGCAGATGTCTGGATTCAAGCATGGTGTGACCTTCCTGTTGTTTTGTTGTTGTTTTGAACGCGGGTCGAGTCCGTTACTTGGTCGGACAGCGGTGAAGGTTTTTCTGTTCAGTAGTCTTTCTATTTAATGGGTGAGAAGGGATTTATAGCCATAAATAGAGATTTATCAATTAAAAAGTAAGACTAATTGATGAGCTGTTGGGTTGCGCGAGGACGAAGGGATTTTCCGGGAAGTGCACTTTTGTGGTTTTTGCCGCTCTATCCATGGCCTGGAAGCGACGACCCCCATCGCCTCCCAATGCCCAGACCGAGACTCGATGGCCGGTGTTTTTTATTCCTTGATGCTGCTGCGACGTCGTTGCCTGGCACTGCTGGCCGGTGCACTGATGTTGCTCAGCGGCGGGTGCAGCCATCAGCAGGGGCAGGACATGGTCAAGCAGTTCGGCAATGCCCGGCCCCAGGAGTTTTTGCAGACCAGCGTCGATCGCATGGCTACGTTGTCGATGCACGACAACCTGCAAAGCCTCTACCTCTTGATGAACAAGCTTTACCTGCGTAACCCCGAGGAGCTGCGCAAGTCCGGCTTTCTCGACGCTCGAACCGCCGAGAAGCAAGTGCGCCTGGCCATTGAACAGCAGCAACCGTTGCCGACCCTCGGTGGCAAGAAGGACCTGGCTGCGCTGAGTTATGCCATGAGCCCGGAATTTCTCGGTGATCGGGTCGGCGCGTTCATCTATGCCATCGGTAGCATGCTGGTCACGGCTCATGGCAATCGCCTGGAGTTCTACATGACCGACACCATCGACCCACGCTTCGTCAGCAACGCGGCGCGCAACATCGAAAAAGCCACCTGGCTGCTGAGTCAGCGCCAGACCAAGGACGGCACGCCGTTGCTGTTTTCCAATGAAATTTCGGAGGAGGGCAGCAACCTGAGTTTTGCCGTTGAGTTCGGCAAGATCGTTGCGCGATTGGACCTGCTGACGCAGATGCTGGACGAGCGTTATCGGCGGATAGGCCTCAATTATGCCCAGAGTCTGCTGTTCCTGAATTTTCTGCCTGTGCAGTGAAGTGAAGAAAAGGAATAAAGATAGATCATATCGATATAGGGCGTTATAAGAAAAATCGCTATGCTCGCGGCCAGATTTTTCACGCGGTTGTGCTGAGACGGGTTTGATGGATTTCGGTAATGTCGGTTTAGTCGTGGCGGGCCTGGTGGTCGGCTTTATCGTTGGGATGACCGGCGTCGGTGGTGGTTCGCTGATGACCCCGATCCTGTTGTGGTTCGGCATCAACCCGGCGACGGCGGTGGGCACCGACCTGCTGTACGCGGCCATTACCAAGTCCGGTGGGGTTCTGGTTCATGCCAAAAACCGCAACATCGATTGGTCCATCACCGGCTGGTTGACCCTGGGTAGCGTACCGGCGGTGGGTCTGACCCTGTGGTTTCTCAGCAGCCTGAACAGTTCGCCCGAAGCGATGAACGCCGTGATCAAGCAGGCGTTGGGCTTTGTCCTGTTCGCTACCGCCCTGGCGATCCTGTTCAAGAAGCGCCTGCTGCAATTGGCCCATGATCGCGCCGGTGGGCACTACAACCCCTCCGGTTCGCGCCTCAACCTGCTCACGGTGATCACCGGCCTGGTGCTCGGCACCATGGTTGCGCTGACTTCCATCGGCGCTGGCGCCCTGGGCACGGTCGCGTTGTTTATCCTTTATCCATTTCTCGTCACCAAACGCCTGGTGGGCACCGAAATTGCCCACGCCGTGCCGCTGACGCTGGTCGCCGGACTCGGCCACGCGAGCATGGGCAACCTGGACTGGCACATCCTGGGTTTCCTGCTGGTCGGCTCGTTGCCGGGCATCTACCTGGGCAGTCACTTGTCCGGACGCATCTCCGACGAACTGTTGCGCCCGTGCCTGGCGGTGATGCTGGCGATGATCGGGTTTAAGTTGGCGTTCTGATCCATCTGAAAAGTTTTCACGATCCCCTGTGGGAGCGAGCCTGCTCGCGATAGCGTCCTGACAGTCGCAGGGTCGTGACTGGTGCGACGCCATCGCGAGCAGGCTCGCTCCCACAATGGTCGATCCTTGCCCCATGCCCACGGTTGCGCAATGAACCCACTGACCTAAGCTTCAAGGCAGGCAGATGCGGTATCGGGCGACTCTCGCGGAACAATCGCCGCCATGTGCAATCAGTACAGCGTGAATATCAAAAGGAGAGGCGCATGCTCATTCGGTCGTTGACCTTCGCTACCTTGCTGGCCATTGCCGGCCCTCTGTTCGCTGCCGATGGCGACTCGCCGCTGGTGGCGGAGACAGGCAAGGCCCGCCCCTTGATCGTCATCGCGCCCAGCACGGTCGACCCGGCGTGGGTCAGCCTGAAAAAAGCCCTCGAAGAGCCGGCCGGCAAGCAGGGCTTTTCCGAGCGCAACATGGTGCTCTATACCGTGCTCAACACCATTGGCCAACGCGACGGCAAAGACCTCGACCCCCAGAGCACCATGGCGCTGATCCGTTCACTCAAGCTGGGCGCAGGCGCCCAGACCAAGATCATCCTGGTGGGCAAGGACGGTGAAAAGAAGCTTGAGCATTCCGGGGCGATTGAATTGAAGGAGCTGTTCGACACCGTCGACAAACTGCCTGCCTCGGAAAAAGAAGCAACGCCTCCACCGCCACCTCCAGCACCGGAAGCAGCTCCGGCCAAGGAGGCCAAGGGTGCCAAACCGGGTAAGCCGGGCAAGACGCCGCCAGGGCCGCCGAAGCCGTTGGATGATTGACCTCTAGCGCGGATGAATGCCTTCGTCCCTCTCGTGGCGAGGGAGCTTGCTCCCGCTGGGCTGCGTAGCAGCCCCCTGTGTTATTCCTGCATGCATTTTGGGGCCGCTTCGCGACCCAGCGGGAGCAAGCTCCCTCGCCACAGGTACCTCGCCAGCCGCTATTTCTCCTCCAGCTCAGAAAGAATCCGGTACGCGGCCTTCACCCGCTCTTCATTCGGGTAGTTCTTGTTCGCCAGCAACACGATGCCCATGTTTTTCCCAGGCACGAACGCCGCGTAGGCCCCGAAGCCGCCGGTCGAGCCGGTCTTGTTGATCCAGACGTTATCCGGGGCGGGGCGGGGTGGCACGATGGCCTGCACCTTGTGCGGTTCCAAGGCCATTCTTGAACTGTTGCCAGCCAGCAGTTCATCCAGGCTGACCGGGTACGGATACAGCTCCCAGCCCAACCCTTGAGTCATCCCTTCAACCTTGTAGACGCCGGTATGGGTGGTGGCAATGGCTTTGCCCAAGTCGGCATCCAGGTTTTCCGGATGCAGGTTGACCTCGACGAAGCGAATCAGGTCCGACGAGCTGGTCTTGACCCCATAAGCTTCCGAATCCAGCGCTCCTGGCCCGACCCGGACCGGTGTTCCATCCTTTGCGTAGCCTTGGGCGTACCGGCCCAACTGGTCCTTCGGCACCCGCACATAGCTGTGCTTGAGGCCCAGTCCGGGCATCAGCGTGTGTTCCATCAGTTCATCAAAGGGACGCTCCAGGCTGCGAGCCGCCAGATAGCCGAACAGGCCGATGCTCGGGTTCGAATACAGCCGCTGGGTGCTGGCCGGGTAGAGCGGTTTCCAGGTTTTGTAGTAACCGAACATGCGGTCCGCATGGTCTGCGTCCTCGGGAAACTGTAGCGGTAACCCCCCGGCGGTGTAGGTGGCGAGATTGAGCAGGCTGACGCCGTCGAAGGCGCTGCCGCGCAGCTCGGGGGCGAAGCGGCTGGCCGGGTCCGCCAGGGACAGTTTGCCCAAGGCCTGGGCATAGGCGCCAAGCGTTGCAGTGAAGGTCTTGCTGACCGAGCCGATTTCGAACAGAGTCTGGTCGGTGACGGGCTTCTTGGTTTCCTTGGACGCCACCCCGTAGTTGAAGTAGTGGCGTTGGCCGTTGTAGGTGATCGCCACGGCCATGCCGGCAATCTCCTGTTGCTTCATCAACGGCTGGATGACGGCATTGACCGTGTCTTCGATGCGCTCCTGGGCCAGGCTCGGCGTCGTCCCGCTTGCCAGAATAAAAGCGCCTGCGAGTAGCGATTTGGCAACGTGCATGTCGGACCGTCTCCTTGGGGTGCGAGTGTTCAGGTGGTTTGGCATCCCGCAACTTGCGTCGCCTGGATCCACCTTGGGGCGGTCAATCTAGGAGGTTTTCCCTCACTCGGCAATCAATGATCAAGCACCCCGGAGCGGGTTCGGAGTCATCCGACGCAGACGCAGGAGAACTCCTACGCAAAGATCCAGCGCCCTCCCGAATGGCAACGCACACAAACCCACGGCCGCCGGGTAGACTTGCGTTCTTTCCTAAAGGAGTTCCCATGAGTTACTACCAGCCTGGCATCCTCGCCACCCCTGTTCCGCCTCAGGCCCGTCACATGTTTTTCGCCCTGGAATCGGTCGAGGCGCTGCCGGCTGCGATAGACAGACTCCTGCTCCAACTGGACGGTCGAGCGGTGATCGGCTTTGGCGAATCGCTGGTCCAGGCCCTGGGCGCGCGGATCGACGGGCTGCGGGCATTCCCGGCGCTGACGGGCGTGGGCGTGGATAACCCCTCGACCCAGCATGCGCTGTGGTGCTGGTTGCATGGCGAGGACCGCGGTGAGTTGCTGCACCGCAGCCGCGCCATCGAAGCGGCGCTGGCGCCGGCATTGCGCCTGGTGCAGATGAACGAAACCTTCCGCCACATGACCGGCCACGACCTGACGGGTTATGAAGACGGCACCGAAAACCCGCACGACGAAGCTGCCATCGCCGCAGCCCTGGCCCAAGGCGCCGATGGCTTGCGCGGCGGCAGTTTTGCGGCGATCCAGCAGTGGCAACATGACTTTGACGGTTTCGCCGCGATGTCCCCCCATGAGCGCGACAACATCATGGGCCGGCGCCTGAGTGACAACGAGGAAATCGACGATGCGCCGGAGTCGGCCCATGTCAAACGCACGGCCCAGGAAAGCTATGCACCGCAGGCGTTCGTTGTGCGCCGCTCCATGCCGTGGATCGAAGGTGATCGTGCAGGCCTGATGTTCCTGGCCTTTGGTTTCTCCCTCGACGCCTTCGAAGCGCAACTGCGACGCATGAGCGGCCTGGAGGACGGCATCACCGATGGCCTGTATCGCATGAGCCGGCCGATCACCGGTGGCTATTACTGGTGCCCGCCGCTGCTGGATGGGCGCCTGGATCTGCGAGCCTTGATCCGCTAAGCGCAACGGTTTGTGCAAAGCGTTGGCTGAACGCTATTCTTGGGCCGGACCTCTATCCGTGGAACGGGAGAACGAGCGTGGATAAAGTCATCGTCATTACGGGTGGCGGTCGCGGAATCGGGGCGGCTACGGCGCTGCTGGCTGCCGAGCAAGGTTATCGGATCTGCATCAACTACCAATCCGACGAAAGTGCCGCCCAGCAGGTGCTGGAGCAGGTACGGGCCAAGGGCGCGCAGGCGATTGCCGTGCGGGCCGACGTGAGCATCGAAGACGAAGTGATCGAGCTGTTCGACCGGGTGGATGCCGAACTGGGGCGGGTTACTGCCCTGGTGAACAACGCCGGCACGGTCGCCCACAAGTCCCGGCTCGACGAAATGTCCGAGTTCCGCATTCTCAAGATCCTCAAGACCAACGTGCTGGGCCCGATCCTTTGCGCCAAGCACGCGGTGCTGCGCATGTCGCCCAGGCATGGCGGACAGGGCGGCAGCATCGTCAACGTCTCGTCGGTGGCGGCCCGCCTGGGGGCGCCGGCCGAATACGTAGATTACGCCGCCTCCAAGGGCGCCCTGGACACTTTTACCGTCGGCCTGGCCAAGGAAGTGGCCGGTGAAGGGATACGCGTCAATGCGGTTCGCCCGGGCTACATCTACACCGACTTCCACGCCCTTAGCGGCGACCCGGACCGCGTCAGCAAGCTGGAGTCGGCGATTCCCATGGCCCGCGGTGGTCGTCCGGACGAAGTGGCGGAAGCGATCATCTGGCTGCTGTCGGACAAGGCTTCGTATGCGACCGGGACGTTTGTAGAGCTGGGGGGCGGGCGTTGAATCCTGCTTCGCCTGTCCTGGCCTTATCGCGAGCAGGCTCGCTCCCACAGAGGATCTGCGGCGTGCCCGAAATTTGGGAGCGAGCCTGCTCGCGAAGAGGCCCGCCCAGACAACGCCCTATCAAAACGACCGAATAATCCGCCCCAATGTCTCCATGGCCTTTTCCGACACCTCGGTCCACGGGCTGCCATAGTTCAGGCGGATGCAGTTTCGAAAGCGCCGGGTCGGTGAAAAGATTGGCCCTGGAGCGATACTGATGCCCTGGGCCAGGGCCATCTGGAACAGCTTCAGAGAATCCATCTGCTGCGGCAATTCCAGCCACAGAAAGTAACCGCCCGCCGGTTGGCTGACGCGGGTCTGGGGTGGGAAATAGCGGGCGATGGCGGCGCGCATTGCGCTCTGCTGTTCCTCCAGGGCGTAGCGCAGTTTGCGCAGGTGGCGGTCGTAGCCGCCGTGTTGCAGGTAGTCGGCGATGGCGGCCTGGGCCGGCATCGAGGCGCACAGCGATGTCATGAGCTTGAGCCGTTCGATTTTCTGCGCGTAGCGTCCGGCGGCGACCCAGCCGATTCGATAGCCCGGCGCCAGGCTCTTGGCAAACGAACCGCAATGCATCACCAGCCCCTCGGTGTCGAAGGCCTTGGCCGGCTTGGGGGCCTGCTGGCCGTAATACAGCTCGGCGTACACGTCGTCTTCGATCAGTGGCACCTGATGCCGACGCAGCAGCTCCACCAACGCCTGCTTGCGCGCCTCGGGCATGGTCGCGCCCATGGGGTTCTGGAAACTGGTCATGCACCAGCAGACTTTGATCGGGTGCCGTGCGAGCGTCTGCCCAAGCACCTCCAGGTCGATGCCGTCGCGCGGGTGCACAGGGATTTCCACAGCCTTGAGCTTGAGTCGCTCCAGTACCTGGAGGCTGGCATAGAACGCCGGCGCCTCGATGGCCACCAGGTCGCCGGGCTCGGTCACGGCTTGCAGGCACAGGTTCAGCGCTTCCAGGGCGCCGTTGGTCACCAGCAATTCCTCCATGGGCAGCATCAACCCGCCGACCATGTAGCGCAGGGCGATTTGCCGGCGCAGCTGTGGATTGCCCGGCGACATGTCGGTGACCACCACGCGCGGGTCCATGTCGCGGGTGGCGCTGGACAACGAGCGGGACAGCCGTTGCAGCGGGAACAGCAGCGGGCTGGGGAATGCAGAACCGAAAGGCACCGTGGTGGGGTCCTTGATCGATTCCAGCACCGAGAACACCAGTTCACTGACGTCGACTTCGGTGGACTCGTGCACCTGGTTACTGACCGCCGGCTCGGAGAACGGACTCGGTGCATGGGTGTTGACGAAGTAACCCGAGCGCGGCCGGGCGCGGATCAGCCCGCGGCGCTCCAGCAGGTAATAAGCCTGGAACACGGTAGATGGGCTGACGCCATAGGTCTGGCTGGCATAACGCACCGACGGCACACGCTGACCCGGCCCCAGCATGCCGGAGCGGATCAGTTCTGCGATGTCGTCGGCGAATTTTTCGTAGCGTTTCATTTCCGGTCCAGTCATGAACGGTTCAGGGGCATGCAGCCTTGCGCATCAACCTGTGGGAGCGCTTGCTCGGGATGAGGCCAGTACAGTCAATCTTGATGTGTCTGACAGTCCGCTATCGGGAGCAGGCTCGCACCCACAAAAAAACGTCCTGCATCTTAAAGCCTCATCGATTCATCGGTGCGACAAAACGGCTTTTGGCCACGCTGTAAATGGCTGGCTCGTCGCTGTCGGTCACCTTGAAGGCCATTTCCCGCGATCCGCTCTCTGGGCGTTCGCTGAGCATCGCCACCGACACCGGCACGTCGACGATTTCCCCAGGCGCCAGGCTCAGTTGCGTCTTGCCTTGCAGGACAAAGCCGTCACCGTGCAGCAGGGACAGTTGATAGTCCTGGCGTTGCTGGGTCTTGTTGATGATTTTCAGGCTGTAGATGTTCTCGATCTGGCCTTGGCTGTTTTCCCGGAACAGGCCTCGGTCCTTGCTCACATCCAGCGACACCATGGGGCGCTCAACCAGGGCCACGACCAGCGCACCAATCATCACCAGCAGCACGGCGGTGTAGCCGATCAGTCGAGGGCGCAGCAGATGGGTCTTGCCGCCTTGCAGTTGATGTTCGGAGGTGTATTTGATCAGGCCACGGGCGTAGCCCATCTTGTC
>Ga0209795_10000247_pt1 | contig 46918 bp, 35 predicted proteins | sample AgamicOrMarz_FD_187166 | JGI IMG/M metagenome (GOLD analysis project Ga0209795, IMG submission 187166) | Agave microbial communities from Guanajuato, Mexico - Or.Ma.rz (SPAdes) (version 2) | ecosystem: Host-associated > Plants > Phyllosphere > Phylloplane/Leaf | place: Guanajuato, Mexico...
CGAGTAATTTGGCGCGATATTTTTTACCTCCCGTAAACAGGATTACTGCAATGCCAAGAGCGAACGAAATTAAGAAAGGTATGGTACTGAATTACAACGGCAAACTGCTGATTGTGAAAGATATCGATATTCAGGCCCCGAGCGCCCGCGGTGCTGCAACGCTGTATAAGATGCGTTTCGCCGACGTGCGTACCGGCCTGAAGGTTGAAGAGCGCTTCAAAGGCGACGATATCGTGGATACCGTGACCCTGACCCGTCGCTACGTTGATTTCTCCTATATCGACGGCAACGAATACGTGTTCATGGATAAAGAAGACTATACGCCGTATATCTTCACCAAAGATCAGATCGAAGAAGAGCTGCTGTTCATTCCTGAAGGTGGGATGCCGGACATGCAGGTGCTGACCTGGGATGGCGTGCTGCTGGCGCTGGAACTGCCGCAAACCGTCGACCTGGAAATTGTCGATACGGCACCGGGTATCAAAGGCGCGTCCGCGAGCGCACGTAACAAACCGGCAACGCTGACGACCGGTCTGGTTGTTCAGGTGCCTGAGTACCTCTCAGCAGGCGAGAAAATCCGCATCCATATCGAAGAAAAACGCTATATGGGTCGTGCTGACTGATTGCGGCATTTGTCGGGCGGCGGCTTCGCCTTACCCGACCTGCAAAAACTAAAAAACCGGCTCTCAGGCCGGTTTTTTGTAGGCCCGGTAAGCGGTAGCGCCACCGGGCAACAGAGCTTACAGCAGCTCCGGATACTTCGTCATCTTCAGCGCCAGCTCAACGCCGCGCACTTCCGCCATCCCTTTCAGGCGACCAATCGCCGAGTAGCCCGGGTTGGTTTTCTTGCGTAAATCATCCAGCATCTGATGCCCGTGATCCGGACGGAACGGAATTGGACGCACATCGCCCGCCTGCTTACGGCGAACTTCCTGCGCCAGGATCGCATCCACCACCGCCACCATATTCACGTCGCCGCCCAGGTGCGCCGCTTCGTGGAAGGTTTTCGGGTTCTCTTCCCGGCAGGTAGCGCGAAGGTGGGTGAAGTGGATCCGATCGCCAAAGGTCTCGATCATCTGCACCAGGTCGTTATCCGCGCGCACGCCGTAGGAGCCGGTGCACATGGTAAAGCCGTTATAGATGCTGTCGACCGTCTCTTTCAGCCACTGCATATCCTCGATTGTCGAGACAATACGCGGCAGGCCGAGGATGGGACGTGGAGGATCGTCAGGATGGATAGCCAGACGCACTTTCACCTCTTCTGCGACCGGGACAATGGCGCGCAGGAAGTGGGCCATGTTGTCGCGCAGCTGGTTTTTATCGATATTACCGTACTCGGCCAGACGCGCGCGGAACTGATCCAGGGTGTACCCCTCTTCGGCCCCCGGCAGACCGGCAATGATATTGCGCGTCAGTTTTTCGATATCGGCTTCGCTGGCGGCATCAAACCACTGCTTCGCCTGCTCCTGCTCTTCGGCGGTGTAATCCGCCTGGGCACCAGAACGTTTCAGGATGTGCAGCTCAAATGCCGCAAAGGCAATCTGGTCAAAGCGCAGCGCTTTAGAGCCGTCTGCCATCTGGTATTCCAGATCGGTACGCGTCCAGTCCAGAATAGGCATAAAGTTATAGCAAACGGTATCAATCCCGCAGGCGGCGAGGTTACGAATGCTCTGCTGATAGTTGGCAATCCAGGTGTCGCACTCGCCGGAACGGGTTTTGATCTCTTCATGCACCGGAATGCTTTCGACCACGGACCAGGTTAAGCCCTTTTCCGCCAGCAGCGCCTGGCGCTGTTTAATTTCGTCAACCGGCCACACCTGGCCGTTGGGAATGTGGTGCAGTGCCGTCACGACGCCCGTCGCGCCTGCCTGACGCACATCATCAAGCGAAACCGGATCGTTCGGTCCGTACCAACGCCAGGTTTGTTCCATCGTCCCACCCCTTAAAGTTGTTATACCAATATGAATGACTTTGTTGACGACTACCATACATGTTTAATCAGGAGGGTCAATATAGCCCACGGCATTGATTGATCAAACTCACATAATCGCGATATTTACGGCTTACCAATTCTCTTTGTTGTCATATAACTTTACACTGGCATTGTTAATTAATGGTTAATCAGGTGTGTATTTCATGAAGACAATTGCCTCCACCGCGCTTCCTTCCCACGTTCAACAGCCGCACTACGACCGTCAGTCACTGCGCTCGCGCATCGTCCATTTTGGCTTTGGTGCGTTTCATCGCGCGCATCAGGCATTGTTAACAGACCGGGTACTGAACGCAAAGGGGGGTGACTGGGGGATTTGCGAGATCAGCCTGTTCAGCGGCGACGTGCTGATGAGCCAGCTGCGCGCCCAGGACCATCTTTTTACCGTGCTGGAGAAAGGGCCTGACGGGAATCAGCCGATTATCGTCGGCGCGGTACATGAATGTCTGAATGCAAAACTCGACTCGCTGGCGGCGATCATTGAAAAATTCTGCGAACCCCAGGTGGCGATTGTTTCCCTTACCATCACTGAAAAGGGCTATTGCCTCGACCCGGCTACCGGCAGGCTGGATACGCAAAACGCCCGCATTGTCCATGACCTTGAAAATCCGTCTGAACCGCATTCCGCGCCGGGTATTCTGGTCGAAGCGCTGCATCGCCGCCGCGAGCGGGGGTTGCAGCCGTTTACCGTTCTCTCCTGCGATAACATCCCGGATAACGGACATGTGGTGAAAAACGCCGTGCTCGGAATGGCGCAAAAACGCTCCCCTGAGCTTGCCGCCTGGATTGATGCGCACGTCAGCTTCCCGGGTACCATGGTCGACCGGATTGTTCCGGCCGCCACCGAGGCCTCTCTGGCCGAAATCACCCAGGCCCTTGGCGTGGACGATCCCTGCGCCATCAGCTGTGAGCCATTTATCCAGTGGGTGGTTGAAGATAACTTTGTCGCCGGACGGCCAGAGTGGGAGGTCGCAGGCGTGCAGATGGTGGAGGACGTTCTGCCCTGGGAGCAGATGAAACTGCGGATGCTGAACGGCAGCCACTCGTTTCTGGCCTACCTTGGCTACCTGGCGGGCTACGCGCATATTAATGAATGCATGGAGGATGAGCACTTCCGCGAGGCCGCGCGCCGGTTGATGCTGGACGAGCAGGCCCCTACCCTGCGCATTACGGATGTTGACCTCACCGCCTATGCCGACAGCCTGATCGACCGTTTTGCCAACCCGGCGCTTCAGCACCGGACCTGGCAGATTGCGATGGACGGCAGCCAGAAATTGCCGCAGCGGATGCTCGACGGCATCCGCGTGCATCTTGAACGTCATACCGCGTGGCCTCTGCTGGCGCTGGGCGTGGCGGGCTGGATGCGCTACGTCAGCGGCACGGATGACCAGGGAAACGCAATCGACGTTCGCGATCCGCTTAGCGAGAAAATCCGTGGCATTGTGAGCACCAGCAGCGAAGCCGATCGCGTCACCGCCCTGCTGGGGCTAAGCGAGATCTTCGGCCACGACCTGCCGCAAACGCCGGCGTTCGTGGACGCAATCGTTCAGGCCTACCAGCGCCTCGTCCGCGATGGCGCGCGCCGGGCCGTTATCGAAACGTTAAATATTTAGCGATTATTGCGTTTAACGCGAACGGGGTGCCTCTCCGTTCGCGCCTCCCCTTCTCAATGCCCGTTTTTTTCGCCAGGATGATAGATTATCGGTTTAGCATTACGATTATCTCTCGGAGCACACGTGACCAAAACTAACCTCATCACCGGCTTCCTCGGTAGCGGCAAAACCACCTCCATTCTGCATTTGCTGGCAAATAAAGATCCGGCCGAAAAATGGGCCGTGCTGGTTAACGAATTTGGCGAAGTCGGTATCGACGGCGCGCTGCTGGCCAACAGCGGTGCGATGATCAAGGAGATCCCCGGCGGCTGCATGTGCTGTGTGAATGGTCTGCCGATGCAGGTGGGGCTGAACACACTGCTCCGTCAGGGCAAACCCGACCGTCTGCTGATTGAACCCACGGGGCTGGGCCATCCGAAGCAAATTCTCGATTTACTGACCGCACCGGTTTATGAACCCTGGATCGATCTGCGCGCCACGCTTTGCCTGCTCGACCCGCGCCAGCTGCTCGATGAAAAAACGCTGAGCAATGAGAACTTCCGCGACCAGCTCGCCTCGGCAGATATCATTGTGGCGAATAAATCCGACCGCAGCACACCCGAGAGCCAGGCGGCACTGGCGGCCTGGTGGCAACACGCGGGCGGCGGACGCCAGCGTGTCGAGACCACGCAAGGGAACATTGATGGCGCGCTGCTCGATCTTCCTCGCCTGAATCAGACAGAACTGCCATCCAGCCCCGAGCACGCGCATCATCATGGCGTGAAGCATGGCTTGGCGGCGTTAAGCCTGCCTGAGCATCAGCGCTGGCGGCGTAACCTGAACAGCGGTCAGGGGCATCAGGCCTGCGGATGGATTTTTGACGCCGACACGCAGTTTGACACCATTGGCATCCTTGAGTGGGCCAGGCTGGCCCCGGTTGAGCGTGTAAAAGGGGTGATGCGCACGCAGGACGGCCTGGTGCGGATAAACCGCCAGGGTGAGGACTTCTTTATAGAAACGCAGAACGTTGCGCCGCCGGATAGCCGAATAGAGTTAATTAGTGCGGTTAACACCGACTGGAACGCACTCCAGTCCAGTCTGTTGAAGCTTCGTTTAAGTTCGGGTGGCTAACGTTGCCCCAGTTTTAACACTATGCTGAAGACTATGACGACTCGATACCCCCAGATATTACTGCTGAACGCCGCCGGGCTGGCGCTCTTTTTATCCTGGTATCTTCCGGTGAACCACGGCCAGTGGTTCCCGCTGGATTCCAGCATTTTCCATTTCTTTAATCAGGAACTGGTAAAAAGTAAGGCATTTTTATGGCTGGTAGCGATTACCAATAACCGTGCCTTTGACGGTTGCTCGCTGCTGGCGATGGGCTGTTTAATGCTCTCCTTCTGGCTGAAAGAGGACAAAACAGGGCGTCGTCGTATCATAATGATGGGTCTGGTGATGCTTCTGACGGCGGTGGTGATCAACCAGCTGGCGCAGCATCTGATGCCGGTTAAACGCGCAAGCCCCTCCCTGTCGTTCCCGAATATTTACCGCGTGAGTGAATTGCTGCATATTTCGACAAAAGACGCGTCGAAAGACAGTTTCCCTGGCGATCACGGCATGATGCTACTTATTTTCTCCGCCTTCATGCTGCGTTATTTCGGTAAAAAAGCCTTTGCCATTGCTCTGGCCATCGTCGTGATATTTGCCTTCCCGCGCGTCATGATTGGTGCGCACTGGTTTACCGATATTGCCGTCGGCTCCCTGACGGCGGTGCTCATTGGGGCGCCATGGTGCTTAATGACCCCCTTAAGCGACCGTTTAATTGCGCTTTTCGATCGTTACATGCCCGGAAATAGCAACAAAATTAAAACAAATATCTAACCTAAATTATCATCATCCATCAGGGATCGTTTGGGATCCCTGATGCGACTCCCCCCTTTCGCCTGTCTGGCTGTCATATTCTCGTCATCACATTCATGTTAGAAATGAATGAATTGCGCATTTAAGCAGCAATTTTGACGGCATTTTGCGCTATTGCAGTTATTCACTTTCTGTATCACTTTTTCTTATAAAAAAAAGGGTATTTTTGCTCGCAATAGCCCTTGCAATCAGGTAATCTCAGACTCGTTTTGCCCCACAAAGATAATTATTACTGTGGTGAATAAATTTGTGCGCTGTGCCACAGATTTGGCCATAAAGAATTGTCTGATTGTGCGCAGGTAATTAGTCTCGTCACGTTTGGCATTTTTATAACGATTTTTTCGTTAAGGACTTCAAGGGATAATAAACAACATGGTCAGATCTCAACCGATTTTGAGATATATCTTGCGGGGGATCCCGGCGATTGCAGTGGCGGTACTGCTTTCAGCATGTAGCACAACGAACACCGCGAAGAATATGCATCCTGAGACGCGTGTTGTGGGAATGGAAGATTCCTCTTCACTGCAAGCCTCTCAGGATGAATTTGAAAATATGGTACGTAATCTGGACGTGAAGTCCCGTATTATGGACCAGTATGCTGACTGGAAAGGCGTGCGTTATCGTCTGGGCGGCAGCACCAAGAAAGGCATTGATTGTTCCGGTTTCGTACAGCGTACCTTCCGCGAGCAATTTGGGTTAGACCTCCCGCGTTCAACCTATGAACAGCAGGTGATGGGCAAGTCGATTTCACGCACCAAACTGCGTACCGGTGATTTAGTCCTGTTCAAAGCAGGATCGACCGGCCGACATGTGGGCATCTATATCGGTAACGATCAGTTTGTCCATGCCTCCACCAGCAGCGGTGTGACCATCTCCAGCATGAACGAGCCATACTGGAAGAAGCGCTACAACGAAGCGCGCCGAGTTTTGACCCGCAGTTAATATAACTGTTGTATCGTGAGTTATCCCTTGGCTGGCGATACGATAAAGAAAGACACTGCTTCGGCAGTGTTTTTTTTTGCCCGTTACACTGAACACATTCAGCGGCCATTCAGGAAGCACGACGTCTATGTTTACCCGCTACTTTTTCAGCAATCGCAAAATAGCGATCCTCAGTATCCTGACAGGCCTTTTCATCGCCCTGCTTATGGGTTCAATACAGTTTTTCTGGAGCTATCAGAAGCGACAGGCCAAGTTTGATACCTTAATTTCAGACCTGAGCGTGTACATGGAGGGGTATTTCGGCGAGCTGAAAACCGCTATCGATGTGCTCCAGCCGCTCACGCTGAGCAACTGCCATGATGTGAGCGGCGAGTTGACCTCGCGCGCGGCCTTTAGTATCAACGTACGCGCCTTTTTGCTGGTCCGGGACAGCAATGCGTTTTGCTCATCCGCAACCGGGCCTATGCAGGTCCCCATGCAGGAACTCATTCCTGACCTGAATATCACTAAGCAGATCGATATGGCCCTTTTGCCAGGGACGCCCATGCTCCCCAACAAGCCGGCGATCGCCATCTGGCATCGAAATCCGCTGGTGAAAGACGGCGGCGTGTTTACCTCGGTGAACCTCAACCTGGCCCCCTACCTGCTCTACACCTCACGTCAGGACGCATTCACGGGAATTGCCGTCGTCATTGGCGATAAAGCGTTATCCACCATGTCCCCGAACCTGGTCAACGCGCACGACCTGAATCAACATCCGGCCCGCACCGCCACGCTTAAGGCCGTGCCGATCACCATCAAAATGTATGCGCAAGCCTGGACCACGGATGAAATGCTCTTCGCCCTGTTTTTCGGCCTGGTCTGCGGGATTGCGGGAGGCTCCCTTAACTTCTACATCCTGACCATTCGCCAGAACCCGGGTAAAGAGATTTTAACCGCCATCAAGGCAGGTCAGTTCTACGTGGTCTATCAACCGGTGGTGGATGCGAAAGAGCTTAAAATGCGCGGCGTAGAGGTGCTGATGCGCTGGAAGCACCCCACCATGGGCGAAATCCCGCCTGACGCCTTTATCAACTTTGCCGAAGCCCAGAAGCTGATCGTCCCGCTGACGCTGCATCTTTTCGACCTGATTATTCGCGATGCGCCGGTTTTACAAACGCTTTTACCGCCCGGCGCGAAGCTCGGGATCAACATCGCGCCAGGGCACCTGCACGCCGACAGCTTTAAAGACGGTATGCGTACCTTTACCAGCCTGCTGCCTCCACATCATTTCCAGACCGTACTGGAGATTACCGAGCGCGATATGATCAATCATCATCAGGCCAATACGCTGTTTGAGTGGCTGCACAACGAAGGATTTGAGATTGCCATCGACGACTTCGGGACCGGGCACAGCGCGCTTATCTACCTTGAGCGTTTCACCATGGACTACATCAAAATCGACCGCGGCTTCGTTAACGCCATTGGGACAGAAACCGTGACCTCCCCCGTGCTTGACGCCGTGCTGACGCTGGCGAGGCGGTTAAACATGTCCACCGTGGCGGAAGGTGTGGAAACCCCCGAACAGGCGGCCTGGCTGCGGGAGCACGGAGTGAACTTCCTGCAGGGCTACTGGATTAGCCGTCCGATGCCGCTGGAGCAATTCAGCCAGTGGACGCCGGATAAGCCGCAACCCCGCGAATAATTTCACAATCGCGTCGGCGTCACTTATTATTCAGTTTATCTGAGCCATTCGATACAAAGAGGGACCGCGGCCGATGGTGATGCGCGTAATACTGATGCTAATGGCATTCCTGTGCCTGCCCGCTCAGGCACAGACAATCAAAGAGAGCAGCGCGTTTGCCGTCATCGGCGAGCCGAAATATGCCGTTAACTTCACCCACTTTGATTACGTCAACCCCGCCGCGCCAAAAGGGGGAAACGTCACCCTTTCCGCCACCGGCACCTTCGATAACTTTAACCGCTACGCGCTGCGCGGCGTGGCGGCTGCGCGCACCGAATCGCTCTACGATACCCTTTTTGTTACCTCCGACGACGAACCGGGCAGCTACTATCCTCTGGTGGCGGACAATGTCCGTTATGCAGATGATTTTGCCTGGGCTGAAGTGTCGATTAACCCCCGCGCGCGTTTTCATGACGGCACGCCGGTAAAAGCCAGCGATATCGCCTTCACGTTCCATAAGTTTATGACCGAGGGCGTGCCGCAGTTTCGTCTGGTGTATAAAGGCACCACCATTAAGGCCATCGCACCGCTTACCGTGCGTATCGAACTGAGCGAGCCGAATAAAGAGAACATGCTGAGCCTGTTCTCCCTGCCGGTGATGCCGGAATCCTTCTGGAAGAACCATAAGCTCAGCGATCCGCTCTCCGTGCCGCCGCTGGCGGGTGGCCCCTACCGCATCACCGCCTGGCGGATGGGTCAGTATCTGGTCTATTCCCGCGTCAAAGACTACTGGGCCGCCGATCTGCCCGTCAACCGCGGGCGCTGGAACTTCGATACCATCCGCTACGATTACTACCTGGACGATAACGTCGCGTTTGAGGCGTTCAAAGCCGGTGCCTTTGATTTACGCCTCGAGAGCAGCGCCAAAAACTGGGCGACCCGCTACATCGGCAAGAACTTCGCTAAAAAGTACATCGTCAAAGACGAACATAAAAATGAGTCTGCCCAGGACACGCGCTGGCTGGCGTTTAATATCCAGCGTCCGGTCTTTGCCGACCGACGGGTCCGCGAGGCGATAACCCTGGCGTTTGATTTTGAATGGATGAACAAAGCGCTCTTTTACGGTGCCTACAGCCGCGCCAACAGTTATTTCCAGAATACGGAATATGCCGCCCGCGATTATCCCAATGCGGACGAGCTGGTCCTGCTGGCCCCGCTGAAAGCTGAACTGCCTCCCGAGGTGTTTACCTCCGTCTTTACCCCGCCGGTGTCGGACGGCAATGGCTTCGATCGCGATAACCTCCTTAAGGCCAGCCGGTTGCTGGACGCGGCGGGCTGGCCGCTTAAAAATCAAAAGCGGATCAACGCAAAAACCGGGAAACCGCTGAGCTTTGAGCTACTGCTCTCCTCGGGTGCTGATAACCAGTGGGTGATGCCGTTTAAACAGAATCTTGAACGCCTGGGCGTGACCCTGAATATTCGTCAGGTGGATAATGCGCAGATCACCAACCGCATGCGCAGCCGTGATTACGATATGATGCAGCGCCTGTGGTCCGCCCAGCCCTGGCCGAGCAGCGACCTGCAGATCGCCTGGGCCTCGAGCTATATTGACTCGAGTTATAACGCGCCAGGGGTGAAAAGCCCGGCCATCGATGCCCTCATCGCCAAAATTATTGCGGCACAGGGTGATAAAGACAAACTGCTGCCCCTGGGCCGGGCGCTTGACCGGGTGTTAACCTGGAACTATTACATGCTGCCGATGTGGTACATGGGTGAAGATCGTACGGCCCGCTGGGATAAATTCTCGCTGCCGTCCGTGCGCCCCATTTATTCACTGGGTTTTGATACCTGGTGGTATGACGTGAATAAGGCCGCGAAGCTCCCTGCCGAGCGGCGCTAAGGAATAACCATGGGTGCTTATCTGATCCGTCGTCTGCTGCTGGTTATTCCAACGCTGTGGGCCATCATCACCATCAACTTTTTTATCGTGCAAATTGCGCCCGGCGGCCCGGTGGATCAAGCGATCGCGGCGGTGGAATTTGGCAACAGCGGCGCGATACCGGGCGGCGGCGGGGAAGGTTTAGGCGCAAGCCATGCCAGAACCGGCGTGGGTAATATCAGCGATAGCCATTACCGGGGCGGGCGCGGACTGGATCCGGAGGTGATCGCCGAGATCACCCAGCGCTACGGCTTTGATAAGCCGCTGCACGAGCGTTATTTCACCATGCTGTGGAACTACGTGCGTTTTGATTTTGGCGACAGCCTGTTTCGCAGCGCCTCGGTCCTGACCCTGATTAAGCAGAGCCTGCCGGTGTCGGTCACGCTGGGTCTGTGGGGGACGCTGATCATCTACCTGGTGTCGATTCCGCTGGGGATCCGTAAAGCGGTCCACAACGGCAGCCGCTTTGATATCTGGAGCAGCACGTTCATCATTGTGGGCTATGCGATCCCGGCGTTTTTGTTTGCCGTGCTGCTGATTGTCTTTTTCGCGGGCGGCAGTTACTTCGATATCTTTCCGCTTCGCGGGCTGGTGTCAGCCGACTTCAGCACCCTGCCGTGGTATAAAAAAATCACCGACTATTTCTGGCATATCACTTTGCCGGTGCTGGCGACGGTGATTGGCGGCTTTGCGGCGCTGACGATGCTGACCAAAAATGCGTTTCTCGATGAGATCCGCAAACAGTACGTGGTCACCGCGCGCGCCAAGGGCGTCGGTGAAAAGCAGATCATGTGGAAACACGTTTTCCGCAACGCCATGCTGCTGGTGATTGCAGGCTTTCCGGCCACCTTCATCAGCATGTTTTTTACCGGTTCGCTGCTGATAGAGGTGATGTTCTCCCTGAATGGCCTGGGACTGCTGGGCTACGAAGCGACCGTCTCTCGCGATTATCCGGTGATGTTTGGCACACTCTACATCTTCACCCTGATTGGCCTGCTGCTGAATATCATTAGCGATATCAGCTATACGCTGGTCGATCCCCGCATCGACTTTGAGGGCCGCTGATGCCGCACTTAAGCCCCGTTAATCAGGCCCGCTGGGCGCGCTTTCGTCATAACCGCCGCGGCTATTGGTCATTGTGGATCTTCGCCGTGTTGTTCGCGTTGAGCATGTGTTCGGAGCTGATTGCCAACGATAAACCCTTGCTGGTGCACTTTAACGACCGCTGGTACGTGCCCGTGCTGGCTAACTACAGCGAAAGCGATTTTGGCGGGCCCTTTGCCACACCGGCGCAATATCAGGATCCCTGGCTGCGTCAGCATATTGAGCAGCACGGCTGGGCGCTGTGGGCACCGATTCGCTTTGGCGCAAACAGCATCAATTACGCCACCCTGACCCCCTTCCCTTCTCCACCCTCCCGGCAAAACTGGCTGGGCACCGATGCCAACGGCGGTGATGTGCTGGCGCGCATCCTCTATGGCACGCGGATCTCGATCCTCTTTGGGCTGATGCTGACGCTGTTTTCCAGCGTCATGGGCGTCGTGGCGGGCGCCATTCAGGGCTATTACGGGGGCAAGGTCGATCTCTGGGGCCAGCGTATCATTGAGGTCTGGTCCGGCATGCCGACCCTGTTTTTAATCATTCTGCTTTCAAGCGTGGTCCAGCCAAACTTCTGGTGGCTGCTGGGGATCACCGTTCTGTTTGGCTGGATGGCGCTGGTGGGCGTGGTGCGCGCGGAGTTTCTGCGAACCCGCAATTACGACTATATCCGCGCCGCCCAGGTTCTGGGCGTGAGCGACAGCGGGATCATCTTCCGCCATATGTTGCCCAACGCCGTGGTGGCAACCCTCACCTTCCTGCCGTTTATTTTGTGCAGCTCCATTACCACCCTGACCTCGCTTGATTTTCTCGGGTTCGGGTTACCGCCCGGCTCCCCGTCGCTCGGCGAACTGCTGCTGCAGGGCAAGAATAATCTTCAGGCGCCGTGGCTGGGCATCACCGCCTTCCTCTCGGTGGCTATATTGCTCTCGCTGCTGATCTTCATTGGCGAAGCCGTGCGCGACGCGTTTGATCCTAACAAGGCGGTATAAGATGACGCAGCCTCTTCTGAGTATTGATCACCTGTCGATTGCGTTTTCCAGGCAGGGCGAAACGCGCAGGGTGGTCACGGATTTGTCTTTGCAGATCCAGCGCGGTGAAACCCTGGCGCTGGTGGGCGAGTCCGGTTCCGGCAAGAGCGTTTCGGCGCTCTCGGTGCTGCGCCTGCTCCCCTCCCCGCCGGTCAGTTATCCGCAGGGCGATATTCTGTTTCACGGCAGCTCGCTGCTTCACGCCGATGAGCAGACCCTGCGCGGGATCCGCGGCAATAAAATTGCCATGATTTTTCAGGAACCGATGGTGTCGCTCAACCCGCTGCACACCCTGGAAAAACAGCTTTATGAAGTGCTGTCCCTGCACCGGGGCATGCGTAAAGAGGCGGCGCGAGGAGAGATCCTGGACTGCCTTGAGCGTACCGGCATACGTCACGCGGCCAAACGGCTAAGCGATTATCCCCACCAGCTCTCCGGCGGTGAGCGCCAGCGCGTGATGATCGCCATGGCCCTGCTCACCCGCCCGGAACTGCTGATTGCCGATGAGCCGACAACCGCTCTTGACGTCACGGTGCAGGCGCAGATCCTGCACCTGCTGCGCGAACTGCGTGACGAGCTGAACATGAGCCTGCTGTTTATCACCCACAACCTGAGCATTGTGAAAAAGCTGGCGGACAGCGTGGCCGTTATGCAAAACGGACGCTGCGTTGAGCAAAACCGCGCCGCCGCCCTGCTCAGTGCTCCACAGCACCCGTATACGCAGCGCCTGCTGGATAGCGAACCGTCAGGCGACCCGGTTCCTCTGAGCGCAGACAGTGTGCCGTTATTGCAGGTGAAGGATCTGGCCGTCTCGTTTCCGGTGCGCAAAGGCATACTGCGGCGCGTCGTTGACCACACAATCGTGCTAAAAAACGTCAGTTTTTCGCTGCGACCGGGGGAATCGCTCGGGCTGGTTGGCGAGTCAGGCTCGGGTAAAAGCACCACCGGCCTGGCGCTGCTGCGCTTAATTGCCTCACGGGGGGATATTATTTTCGACGGTATGCCACTGCACGACTGGAACCGTCGTCAGATGCTTCCCGTGCGTCCGCGTATGCAGGTTGTTTTTCAGGATCCGAACTCGTCGCTCAACCCACGCCTGAGCGTGTTGCAAATCATCGAAGAGGGGCTGCGCGTTCATCGCCCTGAACTGACGACCCGGCAGCGCGAAGACGACGTGATGCGCGTGATGGTGGAGGTAGGCCTGGATCCCGACACGCGGCATCGCTACCCGGCTGAATTTTCCGGCGGACAGCGCCAGCGCATTGCGATAGCCCGCGCGCTTATCTTAAAACCGGAGCTGATCATTCTTGATGAGCCAACGTCTTCACTCGACAGAACGGTGCAGGCGCAGATCCTGGCGCTGCTAAAAGACTTGCAGGAAAAGCACCGCCTTGCCTATATCTTCATCAGTCATGATTTACAGGTGGTGCGGGCGCTGTGCCATCAGGTGATTGTGCTTCGTCAGGGAGAGGTTGTCGAGCAGGGGGAATGTCAACGCATTTTCGCCGCGCCAACGCAAAACTATACGCGCCAGCTGCTGCAGGCAGACTAGCGCTTAGAAGGGATAGTGACCAGAGAAAGGCTCGGCAATCGCCACGCCAAAGTTTTTCAGACGACAAGTGGCGGCAAATTCATCCTGACTGTTGACGAACAGGCAGGGCTCGCCTTCGCACTCCAGCACGGAGCTGACCACTTCGATATCCGTCAACGCCTGGCTAAGACGTTCCATTACCGGCCATGCGTTTTCATCGCTCGGGCTTAGCAGCTTAAGCGCAACCAGACAATTCTCGCACTCTTTACCACTTTGCGGAATCGGTTCAACTTTTGAACCTGCAAAACCCGCCGACCAGCGATAGCTCTGGGGCAAGCGATGGACAATCGAGAGTTGTAATGTATTCACGTTCGTTCCCCGGAAGCAAAATTTACTTCACAATTTATTTACATTTATAGTAACACATCATCGCTAACCTGCACTGTTCAGCGCTTTTTATAGGAGTGGCAGCCTCGCGTCGGGGCTATATGTACCCGTTTCTGCGATCTAACTCAACCTTTTTAAATACAATGATGTGACTTTTTACACAAATAGATTTTACATAAAAGAAACAAACAGAGGGTAAACGAACGGGGGTTTGGTTGACATGTGTCAAAAAAAAGGCCCGAGTTGGGCCTTATTTGTGCGCTAGTTCGCGACTTTTCGCGACCGGCTGGCGTACAGGTAAAAAAGAACCGAGCTTGTGGCGCAGAAAGCGATCGCCCAGAGCATCGGCCAGGCCGTGTTAAAGGTCGCCAGCGAAAGCAGCGCCCCCACAATCGCGCCGATGCCGAAGCGGAATGTCCCCGCCAGCGACGATGCCGTCCCCGCCATATGGGGAAATTCGTCGAGGATCACCGCCATCGCATTGGAGGAGATCATCGACACACAGCCGACAAACGCCGCTACGCCTATCACCAGCGCCCAGAAACCGACGCCAAAGAAGGCACTCACCACCAGCCATATCGCCATCACAAACTGGATCCACAGCCCGGCGCGGAACATATTCAACGCCCCAACGCGCCGTACGAAGCGGCTGTTAATGATGGTCATCACAAACAGGAACACGATGTTCAGCGCGAAGTAATAGCCAAAGTGCTGCGGGGAGACGTGGTTCAGCTCAATGTAGACAAACGGCCCGGCGCTCAGGAACGAGAACATCCCGGCGAAGCTGAAGCCGCTTGCCAGCATGTAGCTGAGCACGCGCTTGTGGCGGAACAGCGAAGCGAAGTTCCCGAGCGTCGTACGGATGTGGAACTTCTGCCGACGCTCAACGGGCAGCGTTTCATCAATAAAGAAGAAAATCATCGCCGACGCCAGCAGCGCGGCAATGGCCAGGATCCAGAAAATCGCATGCCAGCTGAACCACACCAGCACCGCGCCGCCCACCATTGGCGCAACCAGCGGCGCAATGGTGGTCACCAGCATGACAAACGACATCATGCGGGAGAACTCTTCTTTCGGGTAGATATCACGCATCAGGGCGTTAATCACCACGCTTGCCGCAGCCGCCGCCAGGCCGTGGAAAAAGCGCATGACGATCAGGTGATCGATTGTCTGCGCCAGGGCACAGGCCACCGCTGCGCCAGCAAAGATTAACGTCCCGCCAAGGATAACCGGTTTACGCCCGAGGCTGTCTGCCAGCGGGCCGTACAGCAACTGACCGATGGCAAAACCGAGAATATAGGTACTGAGCGTCATCTGGGCGCTGCCCGCCGGTACGCCAAACTGCTCGGAAATCACCGGCAGCGCGGGCAGATACATATCGATAGACAGCGGCATCAGCATGGCCAGCAGGCCAAGAATGAAGACGATTTTGAAAGACGAGTGTGGCCTGGTGGTCACAGAGTTCTCCTGAAATTAACGCGAAGGTGTGCCTACGCTGGCGATCTCTTCTTCCGTCAGCGGGCGGTATTCGCCTGGCGCAAGTTCCGGATCGAGTTCAATAGCGCCAATGCGCTCGCGATGCAGACCCACCACCCGGTTGCCCACGGCGGCAAACATCCGTTTCACCTGGTGGTATCGCCCTTCGCTGATGGTCAGACGGACTTCCGTTGGGGTGATAACCTCCAGCACTGCCGGTCGGGTGAGATCTTTTTCATTGTGCAGCTGAACGCCTTTCGCAAAGTGTTCTGCCGTATCGTCCGCCACCGGCGACTCCAGCGTCACCAGGTAGGTTTTCTCGCAGTGATGGCGCGGAGAGGTAATGCGGTGCGACCACTGGCCGTCATCAGTCATCAGTACCAGACCGGTGGTGTCGATATCCAGACGACCGGCGGCGTGCAGCTTGTGCGCGACCGGCTCATCCAGGAAATAGAGCACCGTCGGGTGATCGGGATCGTCCGTTGAGCAGACGTAGCCTTCCGGCTTGTGAAGCATGAAGTAGCGCGGGCCGTTCTGCTGGGTAAGCGTGTTACCGTCATACTCTACCTGATGTTCAGGCTGGAGTTTGAACGCCGAGTCTTTCACAATGTCGCCATCCACGGTAACGCGGCTGGCGCGGATCTCGCGCCCTGCAATAGCGCGGCTTACGCCGAGTTGCTGAGCGATAAACTTATCAAGTCGCATGAAATCTTTTTAGCCTTAATGGTGCTGGAAGTCGGACACGCGTCCGAAAAAGAAGCAGTCAAGAACGGTTCAGTATAATGGTCTGGTTGCGCCACTCAAGGGAAAAAGTTTCGTGGCATACTATATGCGAAATAACTAAACCGAGACCTCATGACTTTCACACTCCGCCCCTATCAGCAGGAAGCCGTTGACGCCACCCTGGCCTGGTTTCGAAAACACACAACGCCCGCGGCCATTGTGCTCCCCACCGGCGCGGGCAAAAGCCTGGTGATTGCCGAGCTGGCACGTCTGGCGCGCGGGCGCGTGCTGGTGCTGGCGCACGTCAAAGAACTGGTGGCGCAGAACCACGCCAAATATTGTGCGCTCGGGCTGGACGCCGACATCTTCGCCGCCGGGCTGAAACGCAAAGAGAGCCACGGTAAAGTGGTGTTTGGCAGCGTGCAGTCGGTTGCCCGTAACCTGGAGCAGTTTCGCAGCGAGTTTTCACTGCTGATCGTCGACGAGTGCCACCGCATCAGCGATGACGACGACAGCCAGTATCAGCAGATCCTGACGCATCTGAAAACGGTAAACCCGCAGATTCGCCTGCTCGGGCTGACCGCGACACCCTTTCGCCTGGGCAAAGGCTGGATCTACCGTTTCCACTATCACGGCATGGTGCGCGGGGACGAAAAAGCGCTTTTCAGCGACTGCATTTACGAGCTTCCGCTGCGGTACATGATTAAGCACGGCTATCTGACGCCGCCCGAGCGGCTGGATATGCCCGTGGTGCAGTACGACTTCAGCCGACTCCAGGCGCAGAGCAACGGATTGTTCAGCGAAGCGGACCTCAATCATGAGCTGAAAAAGCAGCAGCGGATCACGCCGCATATCATCAGCCAGATTGAAGAGTTCGCCCGGACACGCAAAGGGGTAATGATTTTCGCCGCCACCGTCGAGCACGCGAAAGAGATCACCGGCCTGCTGCCCGCTGACGATGCCGCGCTCATTACCGGCGATACCCCCGGCCCGGAGCGTGACGCGCTGATTGAGGCTTTCAAGGCGCAGCAGTTCCGCTATCTGGTCAACGTATCCGTGCTGACCACCGGCTTTGATGCCCCGCACGTCGACCTGATCGCCATTCTGCGCCCGACCGAATCGGTCAGCCTGTATCAGCAGATCGTCGGGCGCGGGCTGCGCCTGGCGCCGGGGAAAACCGACTGCCTGATCCTGGACTACGCCGGGAACCCACACGATCTTTACGCGCCGGAAGTGGGCGCGCCGAAAGGCAAAAGTGACAACGTGCCGGTTCAGGTCTTTTGTCCCGCCTGCGGATTCGCTAACACCTTCTGGGGCAAAACCACCGCTGACGGCACGCTGATTGAACATTTTGGCCGGCGCTGCCAGGGCTGGTTTGAAGATGACGACGGCCATCGCGAACAGTGCGATTTCCGCTTCCGCTTTAAAAACTGCCCGCAGTGCAACGCGGAGAACGATATTGCCGCCCGTCGCTGCCGGGAATGCGACACCGTGCTGGTCGACCCGGACGACATGCTCAAAGCCGCGCTGAAGCTGAAAGACGCGCTGGTGCTTCGCTGTTCCGGCATGGCGCTGCAGCCGGGGGCGGACGAAAAAGGCGAATGGTTAAAAATTACTTATTACGATGAGGACGGCGCAGACGTCAGCGAGCGGTTCAGGTTACACACGCCTGCCCAGCGAATGGCGTTTGAGCAGCTGTTTATCCGTCCGCATACCCGCACGCCGGGGGTGCCCCTGCGCTGGATAACGGTTGCCGATATCGTGCATCAGCAGGCGTTACTGCGCCATCCCGATTTCGTGGTTGCCCGTCAAAAAGGCCAGTACTGGCAGGTGCGTGAAAAGGTCTTTGACTACGAAGGCCGCTTTCGCCGGGCAAATGAATTACGCGGCTGACGGGACTTTTCGTTGATGTGCGGGGCGTTTGAGTATAAAATGCCGCCCGCTTCACATCCGTGAGGCAGAACACTCACCTGCTGCTGGGTCGCCTGTAGTAGGGTTTTAAATACAGAGAGAAATCTATGTTCACTATCGAAGCAGAAGTACGTAACGTGCAGGGTAAGGGTGCGAGCCGCCGCCTGCGTAACGCTAACAAGTTCCCGGCTATCGTTTACGGTGGCGAAGCTGCTCCAGTTGCAATCGAACTGGATCACGACAAAGTATGGAACATGCAGACTAAAGCTGAATTCTACAGCGAAGTTCTGACCATCGTTGTTGGCGGTAAAGAAGAAAAAGTGAAAGTTCAGGCTGTTCAGCGTCACCCGTTCAAGCCAAAACTGTCTCACATCGACTTCGTTCGCGCGTAATCGCAAACTCGTCGAGAAAAACCCCGCTTCTGCGGGGTTTTTTTATGGCCGTTATTTACCGCCCGAGGTGCGGCGCTGCAGCTGATCGCGCAGGTTCGGCGGTGTGCCTTTGATGGTCAGCGTATCGGTCGCCGGATCCCAGAAGATACGTTCCCCCAGCAGCATGGCATCAAAGTTGATGGTTAAGCCGCCACCGCTGCCGGCAAATTTCGTCAGCTGACGCAGCGTGCTGCGATCCGCCGGGAAGCTCTCTTCAAGCTCATAGCCTTTTTCGGCGGTAAACTCCTGGAAGCTCACTTCGCTGACGCCCGCCAGCTCTTTAGAGAGCGACTCCAGTTCAATCTCCTCACCCGCCTGCAGCTGTTCGTTACAGTAGCTGTAAACCTGCTGACGCACGTTCTGGCGCTCGGATTTATCGAGCTGCGCTTCTGAGGTGAAGTCATCCACCGCCTGCAGCAGACCTTTGTTCTGCGCTTTCGCGTTCAGCCCTTCGCTCGCGCCGAGGAAGTCCATGAAGAAATCGGCCACCTTGCGGCCCACGCGGCCTTTCAGGAAGGTCAGATAACGGGTGGATTCCGGGTTGGTTTCCCATTCGGTCAAATCGATACGCGCGACGATATCCGCATGATTGATATCGAGATAGTGCGTGGAGCTGATGTCCAGCTGCTCGTTGACGCGCATGCTGCTTAAGTTGTTCAGCACCGTGACCAGTAAATACTCCACCGCCAGGTAACGGTAGTGGCAGAACAGCACGATACCGCCGTCGGCAAACGGGTATTTCGCCAGTTCATCACGCAAACGACCGGTTGCCGCGCGGCTGAACGCCAGGAAATCTTCTTCGCCCTGACGCTGCAGGCGCAGGCTATCAGCCAGTTCGCTCTCTTCGCTGAACAGGCCATAGGCTTTATTTTTTGCGCTGTAGACGCGGTGTAACTCCGCCATCATCTCTACAACGGTAGGCGTTGGTTCAAGTAACGAATCGCGCAGCACCACCTCAAGGGTTTGCTCATCACGCTTGATAAGCTGGTGCAAGGCAATCTGGTTGATTTCCAGACTCATGATAAACTCTCCTTTTAGACCGGGCGGTATTCAACCACCACCAACGCATGTGTGCAACAACCACCAACGCATGTGTGCAACAGAAGATAAAAAAGGGGAAAAAAAGCTGTTGCTACGGTAATATGTTGCCCTCTTATCAACAGACTGATTTTGATTTATGCCACAACATTCCCGCTACAGTGATGAACACGTTGAACAATTGCTCAGTGAGCTGGTCAACGTACTGGAAAAACACAAAACGCCGACCGATCTCTCCCTGATGGTACTGGGAAATATGGTCACCAACCTTATCAATACCAGCGTTGCTCCGGCTCAGCGTCAGGCGATCGCTAAATCTTTCGCCCAGGCATTGCAGTCATCTGTTAGCGACGACCAGGCCCACTAAGGGAAACGAACAACAGTTTATGGTGACGAATCGTCAGCGCTACCGTGAAAAAGTCTCCCAGATGGTTAGCTGGGGGCACTGGTTTGCCCTGTTCAACATCCTGTTGGCGATGGTGATTGGCTGTCGTTATCTGTTTGTCGCGGACTGGCCCACCACCTTAACCGGGCGTGTTTACTCCTGGATAAGCGTTGTCGGTCACTTTAGCTTTTTGGTGTTCGCTACCTATCTGCTGATCCTGTTTCCCCTGACGTTTGTCGTCATGTCGCAGCGTCTGATGCGCTTCCTGTCCGCGATCCTCGCGACAGCGGGCATGACGCTGTTGCTTATTGACAGTGAAGTCTTTACCCGTTTCCATCTGCATCTCAACCCCATCGTCTGGGAGCTGGTCATTAACCCTGACCAAAACGAGACCGCGCGTGACTGGCAGCTGATGTTTATCAGCGTGCCCATTATTCTCCTGATTGAGATGCTCTTCGCCACCTGGAGTTGGCAAAAACTCCGCAGCCTGACGCGACGTCGCCATTATGCGAAGCCGGTCGCAGCGCTGTTTTTCATCTCTTTTATCAGCTCGCACATCATGTATATCTGGGCGGATGCAAACTTCTATCGCCCGATTACCATGCAGCGCGCCAACCTGCCGCTCTCCTACCCGATGACCGCGCGTCGCTTCCTTGAGAAGCACGGCCTGCTGGATGCTCAGGAGTATCAGCGTCGTCTGGTTGAGCAAGGTAATCCGGAAGCGGTCAGCGTGCAGTATCCGCTGAGCGATCTGCGCTACCGCGATATGGGTCGCGGCCAGAACGTCCTGCTGATCACCGTGGACGGTCTGAACTATTCCCGTTACGAGAAACAGATGCCGGCGCTGGCCGACTTCGCCGGACAGAACATCACCTTTACGCAGCATATGAGCTCTGGTAACACCACCGACGCGGGGATCTTCGGCCTGTTTTACGGCATTTCCCCAGGCTATATGGATGGTGTGCTGGCCGCACGTATTCCGGCGGCGCTGATCACCGGGCTGAATCAGCAGGGATATCAGTTAGGGTTATTTGCCTCAGACGGCTTTAACAGCGCGCTGTATCGCCAGGCGTTGCTGTCTGATTTCTCCCTGCCTGCGCCGCGTAGTCAGTCCGACGAGCAGACCGCCAACCAGTGGGTTAACTGGCTGCAGCGCTATGCTCAGGAAGATAACCGCTGGTTCTCGTGGGTTGCCTTTAACGGCACCACGCTTGATGACAGCAATCAAAAAGGCTTTGCTCGCCGCTACAGCCGTGCTGCGGGTGATGTCGATGCGCAAATTGCGCGCGTGCTGAAGGCGCTTCGCGACTCTGGCAAGCTCGACAATACGGTCGTAATTATTACTGCGGGTCACGGCGTGCCGCTGGGCGATGAGACTAAAAATATGGACTGGTCTCGTCCTAACCTGCACGTCCCGCTGGTCATTCACTGGCCGGGCACCCCTGCTCAGCGCGTCACGATGCTGACCGATCATAAAGACGTCATGACCACGCTTATGCAGCGTCTGCTGCACGTCAGTACGCCGGCAAATGAATATTCGCAGGGGCAGGATCTCTTCAGCGCCACGCGCCGGCATGACTGGGTCACGGCAGCTGGGGGCAACACCCTGGCGGTGACGACGCCGGCGCTGACGCTGGTGCTGAATAGCAACGGCAGCTACCAGACGTATAATCTTCAGGGTGAGAAGCTCAAGGATCAGAAGCCACAGCTCAGCCTGCTGCTGCAGGTGCTGACGGACGAGAAACGCTTCATCGCTAACTGATTAATTATAAACCAGTTAGCGTGGTCTCCCCTTGCATTCAAAAAGGATTCGAGTAGTATTCCTTTTATGCGTCGGCACGTAGCGCAGCCTGGTAGCGCACCGTCATGGGGTGTCGGGGGTCGGAGGTTCAAATCCTCTCGTGCCGACCAATCAAATACAAAAAACCCGCCTTATGGCGGGTTTTTTTATGGCTGACGCTCAGGCTTAGTGCTTGTCGCGCTCCCCGAGGAAGAAGATCCCCAGCGGAATGGCGAGCAGAACGGTGAAGACCAGACTGTAGACAAAGATCATCGCCGACTGCAGCACATACATGCTGGTGGTCCAGGCGGAGAGCGGAATATTGTACTGCTCAATCACGCCCACAATGGTTGCCCGGCCAACGCACGCAGCGGCAATCAAAAACACAACCAGTAATGCCAGTAAAAACTTGCGGCCTTCAGCTGTTTTCAGTTTTGCACGAACCATCTTTCTCTTCCCTTTACAGATGAATAACATTTTTAACGCTTAAAATAACACGATCTCCCCCTCGACTCCACACCAGCACGAAAGACCAGTGATAGCGCCATCAGGCAGTGTATTCATCCATACATAATGAAAATGTAAGTAAATCACTCCAATCATTCATTTGAATTATGCTAATCTGGCAGCGAACGTTTTGACATAGACATAAAGGGATAACTGTGAAAAACGCACCTAAATTTGCCATCGCCCTGCTGGCTGCAGCCTGCGTCAGCACCAGCGCATTCGCCACCGACACCAAAAACGATCAGCCTCTGGAAAAAGTGGCCCCTTATCCGCAAGCGGAAAAAGGGATGAAACGTCAGGTTATTCAGGTTCCGGCCCAGGAAAATGAAGCCAACTTCAAAGTTGAGTTGCTGATTGGTCAGACGCTGGAAGTGGACTGTAACCAGCACCGTCTGGGCGGCAAGCTGGAGAGCAAAACCCTGGAAGGCTGGGGTTACGACTACTACGTCTTTGATAAAGTGACTTCTCCGGTCTCCACTATGATGGCCTGCCCGGACGGCAAAAAAGAGAAGAAATTTGTGACCGCGTATCTGGGTGACAACAGTCTGCTGCGCTACAACAGCAAGCTGCCTATCGTGGTATACACGCCTGAAAATGTGGATGTGAAGTATCGCATCTGGAAGGCGGATGAGAACGTTGGGCAAGCGGTAATTCGTTGAAAAAAGTCGGGTGACGGCTTCGCCTTACCCGACCTGCAACACAGCACCGAATGTAAGCCGGGTAAGCGTTAGCGCCACCCGGCTTTTTTATATTACAGTGCGATATCCGCGACCGGTTTATTTTCCGGCTGAGGTTTCAGCTCTGCCTTAGGTGCCGCGTCGGCGGCCTGCGGCTTGATGTACTGCAACTGCAGCACGCGGCTGGTGTATTCCAGCTCTTGTTCCGTCGCCTCAACGTTACCGTTCAGCTTCGTGCCGTAAGATGGAATGATGGTTTTCAGCTTCGCCTGCCATTCCGGGCTGGCGACTTTATCTTTAAACACTTTTTCCATCAGGTGCAGCATGATCGGTGCTGCGGTAGACGCGCCCGGTGATGCGCCCAGCAGGGCAGCAATCGTCCCGTCTTTATCGCTCACCACTTCGGTACCCAGACGCAGTACCCCGCCCTCTTTAGGATCGCGTTTGATGATCTGCACGCGCTGGCCCGCCTGCCACAGACGCCAGTCCTCTTTCTTCGCCTGCGGATAGTACTCTTTCAGCGCCTCGAAGCGTTCGTCGTCAGAGAGCATCACCTGGCTAATCAGGTATTTCACCAGGTCGAAGTTATCCAGACCGACGTCGATCATAGGCTTCACGTTAGAGGTGGTGGTCGCGCTCAGCAGATCCCACAGCGAACCATTTTTCAGGAACTTGGTCGAGAAGGTTGCGAACGGCCCGAACAGCACCACGCGCTTGCCGTCAAGCATACGGGTATCGATGTGCGGAACGGACATCGGCGGCGCGCCGACAGAGGCCTGGCCGTACACTTTCGCCAGGTGACGGTTTACCACTTCAGGGTTTTCAGATACCAGGAACTGGCCGCCTACCGGGAAGCCCGCATAGCCATCCGCTTCAGGAATACCGGTCTCCTGCAGCAGCTTCAGCGCTGCCCCGCCTGCACCAATAAAGACGAACTTCGCTTTAATGACGTGCTCGGCTTCGTTGTTTTTCAGATCGGCAACGGTCACGCTCCAGCTGTTATCCGCGTTGCGCTTGAAGCCGCGTACTTCGGTGTTAAGCTGCAGCCTGAAGTTGTTTTTCTTCTGCAGGGAACCAACCAGCTGACGGGTGATCTCACCGTAGTTCACGTCGGTACCAATTTCGGTACGGGTCGCCGCGACTTTCTGGTTCGGGTCACGACCTTCCATTACCAGCGGTGCCCACTCTTTGATTTGGGCGTGATCTTCAGAGTATTTCATGCCGCGGAACAGGGTGCTCTGCTGCAGGGCAGCGTAGCGCGCGCGCAGGAAGTTAACGTTCTGGTCGCCCCACACGAAGCTCATGTGCGGAACGGTGTTGATAAAGGAGTGCGGGTTTTGCAACACGCCGCTGTTAACCTGGTGAGACCAGAACTGACGAGAGATCTGGAACGCTTCGTTGATCTCTACCGCCTTCTCGATACTAATGGAACCGTCCTTTTTCTGCGGCGTGTAGTTCAGTTCCATGAGTGCCGAATGCCCGGTACCGGCGTTGTTCCAGCCGTTAGAGCTCTCCTTCGCCACGCCATCAAGGCGCTCGACCATGCTCATCGACCAGTCCGGCTGGAGTTCGTGCAGATAGGTGCCCAGCGTAGCGCTCATGATGCCGCCACCAATTAAAAGGACGTCCGTTTCCTGCTCTTCAGGCGTGTCGGCTTTCGCCGCCAGGGAGACGGTATTCAGCCCCACAGCCAGAGAAAAGAGCATGGCAGTCATTTTTTTCATAATTTATGCCTTCGTTGAATAGTACGTGATGCGTGGAAATTGCAGGTGAAACAGCTGCGCGGGAACGGTAGCAACTTTTAAATATTGTTTAAAGGTTACGAAATTATTGTAATTGTGAAATTTAATGATGGATTGTTTGTAGGGGATTGCGCGTGCCGCTGGCAATGGCCGGTTTTTATGGCTACTATGCTGCACTTTGTGATCGCGCGCACGGAAGCCTGCCCTAACCTGCGAATTGTTATGTCATTACCCATCTCCAAAGAAAATCACGTTGCTAACGTACTTCGATCGCCATCGAGTCTGATGCGCGAAACGCTGGCGGGCGTTATTACCGCGCTGGCGTTGATCCCCGAGGTCATCTCGTTTTCCGTCGTCGCGGGCGTAGACCCGAAAGTGAGCCTGGTCGCCTCCGTGGTTCTCTGTCTGGCCCTGTCCGTGCTCGGTGGTCGCCCGGCCATGGTGACGGCTGCCGCAGGCTCCGTTGCGCTGGTGATTGGTCCGATGGTGCATCAGCACGGCGTGCAGTACATCCTGCCTGCGGTCCTGATGGCCGGGGCTATCCAGATCCTGTTTGGCGTGCTGGGCATGGCGCGGTTAATGCGCTTTATCCCCCAGTCGGTGATGACCGGGTTTGTAAACGCCCTCGGCATTTTGATTTTCTTCGCCCAGGTTCCGCACTTCTGGAGCAAAAGTCCGCTGATTCTCGGCCTGTTTGTCCTGACGCTGCTGATTGTGCTGTGGGTTCCGCGCTACATCAAAAGCGTCCCCTCGCCGCTGATCGCCATCGTGGTGTTAACCCTTTTCACCGTCACCAGCGGGCAGATCCTGCCCACCGTCGGCGATGAAGGCTCTATGAGCGGCGGCTTGCCGGGGCTGACGCAGCTGCTTGTTCCGCTGAATCTGCACACGCTGTCCATCATCTGGCCGTGCGCACTGAGTATTGCCTTTGTCGGTCTGCTGGAGTCGCTGCTGACGGCGAAGCTGGTGGATGAGCTGACCGTCACCCCGTCAAGCAAGCGCCGGGAAAGCATCGGGCTGGGCGTGGGTAATATTATGGCCGGGCTGTATGGCGGTATTGCAGGCTGTGCGATGATTGGACAAACCATCGTCAACGTTGAGATGGGCAAAGGCCGCAGCCGCATTTCAACCATTGCGGCGGGCATTGTGCTGCTGGTGCTGGTCACCGCGCTCAGCGAGGTGATGGCGAAAATACCCATGGCCGTTCTGGCCGGGATCATGGCCATCGTGGCCATTAAAACCTTCAGCTGGCATAGTATTCAGCCTGCGACGTTAAAACACGCCCCGATTGCCGAAACGGTCGTGATGCTGGTCACCGTGGCGGCAACGGTCTACACCGGTAATCTGGCGATTGGCGTGCTGGGCGGGATTGTGATGATGGTTATCCTGCCCGCCCGACTTAAGCGCACGCCTCGGGTTACAGAAGAAAAATCGTCGCCAGCCCAAGAAAAATAAAGAAACCGCCGGTATCGGTAATGGCTGTGATCATCACGCTCGACCCCACTGCGGGGTCGCGCTTGAGCTTAGTCATCGTCAGCGGAATAATGACCCCCATCATTGAGGCCACCAGCAGGTTTAACACCATTGCCAGCATCATCACCCCGCCGAGCGCCATATCATCGTACAGCCACCAGGTGATGCCCCCCATGATCCCGCCCCACACCAGGCCGTTGATCAGCGCCACGCCCATCTCCCTGAAAATCAGAAAGGCGAAGTTGCCGGGCTGAATGTTTTCCAGCGCCAGCGCGCGGACGATCATGGTGATGGTCTGATTACCGGTGTTGCCGCCGATCCCTGCCACAATGGGCATCAGCGAGGCCAGCGCCACCAGTTGTGAAATGGTATGTTCAAAGCCGTCAATCACGCGCGAGGCGATGAACGCGGTACAGAGGTTGATGGCCAGCCACGCCCAGCGCGTTTTGACAGCCTTGCCGACGGAGGCGTGAACGTCATCTTCGGCGCTGATCCCCCCGAGGGCACGTAAATCGTTATCGGTCTCTTCGTAAACCACATCGACGATCTCGTCGATGGTGAGACGCCCCATCAGTTTGCCCACTGAATCCACCACTGCCGCACTCACGAGGTTGTCACGCTCGAAGGTACGCGCGGCTTTTTCCGCGTCATCTTCCGGCGAGAAGACCATCGGTTCGTTCTCCATCACCTCACTCACCCGCCGCTGGGTGCTGTTGAGCAGAATAGTTTTCAGCTCCAGCTCGCCGAGCAGGGTCTTATCCCGTGAGGTGACAAACAGCTTATCGGTGTTGTCCGGCATATCGCCCAGGCGACGCAGATAGCGCTGCACCGTCCCGAGGGTCACATCCGGGCGCACCATGATGACGCCAAACTCCATGATCGCGCCGACGCTGTTTTTTTCGTAGTGCATCACCTGACGCACCCGCGCGCGCTCTTCCGCCGGCAGGGACGCCAGCAGTCGCCCGGTCAGGTTTCGCGGCAGGTGCTGAACCAGGTAAATCTGCTCGTCGATGTCGAGCGTTTGCAAGGCATCCAGAATGGCCTTGTCGCTCATCTCATCGATGAGGTCATCCCAGACGTTTTCGGACGCCTCAAGCAGGACCTGACCACGCTCGTGATCCTGTACCAGCCGCCACAGGGCGTGGCGTTCTTCCGAAGGGAGTGCTTCAAGGGTGTCCGCCAGGTCGGGCGGGGGCAAGTGAGCAACCAGCGCTCCTACCTCAGCAATATCGTCGGATAACGTACCGACATCATATTGCTCAGCCAGGGTCAGTTTACCCAGTAAAGCAGACGTAACCGCTTTATCGGTCGTGAGAAGCCAGATTAGACGCGCACGTTCCTGATCGCGCACCCTGGCGCTGTTTTTGCTTAATACCGACATCAATCATAAATCCATGAAATGAGATGGCATTAAGCATAGCGCGGGGATATGTAAATAAGAATAAACAACGGGGCGGGATGGAGAAAAAAGCGGCATATCGTGCAAAACAGCGTGCACGGCGTTGCTACCTTCGCACGGGCGTAAACATGCCGGGTGAGGCGAAGCCACCGCCCGGCACTATCGCACTCAGGCCGTACGGGCCACCGCATCACGCGAAGCCGCGTCGCGCTCTTCGCCGGTCAGCTCGCTGAGCTTCCCGTCGCGCATCTCCAGCAGACGATCGGCATGGATAAAGTAGTGATCGTCATGGCTGATGGCAAAAATGGTCTTGCCCATCTCCTGCATCAGCGGCAGAAGCACCTGATAAAACTCACGGCGGAAGTGCGGGTCCTGATCGGCTGCCCACTCGTCCAGCAGGATAATGTCGCGCTCTTCAGCCAGCGCCAGCAGCAGCGCCACGCGCTTTTTCTGCCCCTTGGAGAGCTTCAGGTTGAGGATCTTGCCGTCCTGCAATTCCAGCTTGTGCGACATTTGCAGGTGCGCAAGCCATTTGTCCACCAGCGCAGGGTCCGCCTGCTGCCCTTCCGGCCCCAGCAGGTGGTCGAACAGCCAGACGTCGGTGAATACCGCCGAGAAGAGTTTGCGGTAATCCTCCGGCTTTTCTGCGTTCAGCGCTTTGCCATCAAGCAAAATTTCGCCCGACTGCGGCTGGTACAGCCCGGTCAGCAGCATCGCCAGCGTCGATTTTCCGCTGCCGTTGCCGCCAATCAGGAACAGCAGCTCGCCGCGGTGAATCGTCAGGTTTACCGGCCCGACGGAAAACGCGTTGTCCTGATAGCGGAAGGTGACGTCGCGCAGTTCCAGCGTTTGCCAGTGCGGGAAGGCCTGCGGGCGCGGGAACTCGGCTTTGAACGGCGCGAGGTCGAATTTTTTAAGTTTGTTAAACGCCACCTGAGCACTCAGCAGCGTGGGCAGCGCGCCGACAGCGGAAAGCAGCGGCGTGCGCAGGAACAGCAGCGTCAGCGAGTAGGTCGCCGCCACGTTGGTATCGGCCCAGCCCAGGCTATTTGCCATCCAGAACACCAGGCCAATCGCCCCGAGCATCATAATGTTCGACCAGTTCACCGCGCTAAGATGGAAGGTATCGGCCCGGATAATATGGTGCCGGTATTCGCGTGCATCGGGCGTATACAGGTGGTTAAAGATATGCTCGGCACGCTCGCGGTTCAGCGTCAGCTCCTTGCGCCCTTCCAGTACCGTCTGATAATCGTTATAGAGCTTATCTTCGGTTTCGCGCAGCACCGCCATGTGTTTATAGACGCGCGATACCAGCAGGAAGCCGCCCCAGATGGTAATGACGATCCACAGCGCGGTCACGGCCAGCATTTTGGTGGAAAGCCAGGCCAGATAGGCCGCCGAGCCAAAGGTCAGAATGATCCCCTGCACCAGTTCCGGCAAACGCACAAACGCAATGGTGATGGCACGTACGTCGCTGGTCAGCCCCGCCAGTAGAGAGGCGCTGCCAAGCTGCTCAATGCGCTCAACGTGGGTATCCATGATCCGTTTGATGAATTCGCTTCGCAGACGGAAAACGAAATGGTGGCCAAGCGCGGTCAGGGCCAGCTGTGAGCCAAGCGTCACCGCCATCAGCAGCAGCAGTAATCCCAGGAATTCCGGCAAAACGGACAGTGAAGTGTCGACCATTTCAATCAAACGCACGTTGATGAAAGCAATCAGGCCAATCCCCAACGCGGCGCTGGCAAGGCTTAGGGCCATTACCGCAATAAAAGGCCAGCGATACTGACGCCAGACAAGAAGAAGTAGTTGCATGCAGAGCAATCCGGACAATAAAAACAGCCAGCAGTGTAAACTGCCTTGCGCCTACATCAAGAATAATTCTTATTTTTATTCGCTGTACGCTGCCTGCCGGAAGGTCAGGTTGTAACGGTATTCCCCCGTCATAGGATGAACGCCAGGCTTAAGAGGCTGGATACCGTGGTAATACAGGCGGGATTCCCGGCCCCAGACCACCACGTCGCCATGCTCCAGCATCAGGCGTTTCAGGGGATCGTTGCGTTTTAACCCGCCAAACTGAAACACGGCAGGCAGCCCTAAGGAGACGGAAACAATGGGTGCGCGCAGGTCCGGCTCATCCTTATCCTGGTGCAACGACAGCTTCGCTCCGACGGCGTAGCGGTTTATCAGACAGGCGTCGGGCTGAAATTCGGGATACCCCGCTTCGATGGCAGCCTCGTGGCACAGAGCCTCAAAAGCCGCAGGCACGGGCGGCCAGGGGTGGCCGGTGACCGGGTCTTTCGGGGCGTATAAATAGCCGCGGGCATTGGTTGCCCAGCCCAGCGGCCCGCAGTTGGTCATCGCGACAGACATGGTGTAGCCGCCGGGCGTCACCATGTGGCGAAACGGCGAGATGGCCGCTACGTCGTTGATCCCGTCGAGCAGCGCCTTCGCGCGCGTAAGCGCAAAGCGTCGCAGGATCACCGCCCCGGGAGCCAGCGGCTCCTGCCAGGGTTCAGCCTCCGCAAAAAGATCGAGCATTAGCCCTCCAGCTTTTTTGCCTCACGTTGTAATAATAGCGTCTTGCGGGCGGTTCCCCAGCGATAGCCCGACAGCGCCCCGTCGTTACGCACCACGCGGTGACAAGGAATAACAATCGCCAGCGTATTCGCCGCGCAGGCTCCCGCCACGGCACGCACGGCATTGGGTTTGCCAATGGCCTTCGCCACCTGCTGATAGCTTAGCGTTTCACCGGCCGGAATGGCGCGTAACGCCTGCCAGACCTGCTGCTGGAAGGCCGTGCCGCGAATATCCAGCGGCAGCGCCAGCGGTATCCTGTGGCTGTCGATACTGGCGATAACCTGATGAATGCGCTGGGCAAACTCGCCCTGCATAGGTTCGCGCGCCGCGTTGGGAAACAGCGTTCGCAACTCCTCTTCAAGTGCCGCGTCATTATCCCCCAGCAGTATCGCGCAGATCCCGCGTTCGCTTTCCGCCACCAGACAGCGGCCCAGGGAACAGTCAACGAGGGTATAGCGCACCGCGATATCCCCCCTGCGATACTGTTTTGCCGTCATTCCCAGTGCGCCATCGGCTTTGCGGTAATAGCTGCTGCTGTCCGGAAAACCGGCGGTCAGTACGGCATCGGTAATGTTCTCGCCCTGAGCAAGCGCAGTACGCAGGCGCTGCGCCCGCGCGGCCTGCTGCCAGGCCTTCGGCGTCATGCCGGTCACGGATTTAAACAGACGATGGAAATGGAACGGGCTGACGGCAACCTGCCGGGCCAGCGCCTCCAGACTCAGGGCCGGATCCTGCTCGAGCAGACGGCAGGCCAGCTCAATTTTTTGCAGCTTTTGCGCCTGCGGATCGGGTTTGTCCGGCATGCAGCGCTTGCAGGGACGAAAGCCAGCCTGCGCAGCGCGTTTTGCATCGGGATAAAAACGAACATTCTGACGCAGCGCGTGGCGGGCGCGGCAGGAAGGACGACAGAAAATGCCGGTCGTCTGTACCGCAAAGACAAACTGGTTATCGGCGAGCGGATCGCGGGCCAGCACGGCCTGCCAGCGCTCATCATCGGTCATGGTCAGGTTTTTCATCATCGGCTCCTCTTACAAGCATACCCCTACCTTGCCCGAGCGCCAGCGAAGAAAAACCCGCAACCTTGCTTTTTAATTTTGTTCCTTAACCAGAAAGCTGTCGAACTGCGGTGAATGCCAGGTTTTGAATCCATCCGCCTCTTTGGTGATCATGTAAACGGCCAGCCCTTCCTGACGCACTACCTCTTTAGCTTTCTCGGTACCCAGCACCATCAGCCCGGTGTCCCAGGCGTCCGCCTCCAGCGCCGTCGGGGCGATAACCGTGACCGAGACCAGGTTATGCGTGATTGGACGTCCCGTCTGCGGGTCGATCACATGCGAAATCCGTTTACCGTCAAGTTCATAGTAGTTGCGGTAGCTGCCGGAGGTGCTGATGCCGTGACCGTTGATATCCACAATCGCCTGAACCGCGTTCTGCTGGTCGGTTGGCTTTTGGATAGCCACCCGCCACGGTTTACCGCTGGCGTTCATGCCCCGGCTGACCAGCGCACCGCCCACTGAAACCAGATACCGTGAAATCCCTTCCTGCGCCATCAGCTTAGCAAGATGGTCCGCTGCATAGCCCTCGCCTACCGTCGAAAGGTCGACAAACAGATCGGGAATATCTTTCTGAAGATACTGCTGCCCGTACTGATAGATCGTCGTCAGATGCTGTAACCCCGTGCGGGCGCGGGCGTCATCAATCGCCGCCTGGTCGGGGGTGGTGTCAGGCTGTTTAGTGGGGCCAAAGCCCCAGAGGTTCACCAGCGGCCCGACGGTGACATCCATCGCGCCGTTGGTTTTGTATCCTACGCGCATCGCTTCGGTCACGATGTCGGCCATCGCCTCACTGACCGGCCACAGCGAGGTGCTTCTGGAAAGATTGAAGCGCATCAGCGCGGAGTCATTTTTCCAGGTCGACAGCAGCTGATCGTCAGCATCCAGCTGCGACTGGATTTTTTCGCGGAGTTCGTCGGCGCGCGCGTTGTCGAGGTTCATCACGCTGACGCGCCAGACGGTGCCCATGGTTTTACCATCCAGAACCGTTGGCGCTGGCGCGGTGGTTTTTGCCGGAGGCGTTGATGCATCGCATGCTGTCAGAAGTAAAAGCGTAGCCAGAAAGCTGGCGCGTAAAAAAGTCATGTCCATTCTTATTATCCTCATGCCAGGGCGGCAAGAGTACACCAAACGGGGGCATTTGTAAGACCCCAATCATTGCATGAAAAAAGGGGCCAAAAGGCCCCTTCAACGTACTGAAACGCGATTAGAACTGGTAAACCAGACCCAGCGCTACGATATCATCAGTACCGATACCCGCCTGACGGGTGAATTCGTTTTCGTCCACGAGGTTGATTTTGTAATCAACGTAGGTAGACATGTTTTTGTTGAAGTAGTAAGTCGCGCCAACATCAACATATTTCAGCAGATCCTGATCGCCGTAACCTTCGATGTCTTTGCCTTTAGACTGCAGGTACGCCACGGATGGACGCAGGCCGAAGTCGAACTGGTACTGAGCAACCACTTCGAAGTTCTGCGCTTTGTTCGCCCAACCCAGGTCACCTGCGCGGGTCGCATTGTAGGTCTGAGTATACTGTGCAGCCAGGTAGAGGTTGTTCGCGTCGTATTTCAGACCACCGGTGTAGGTTTCAGCACGATCGCCAGTACCGAAGCCCATATCGTTCTGGGAATTGGTACGTTTAGAGCTGGTGACAGCGGTACCGATACCGAAGCCTTCGCCCAGATCGTAGGTGATAGAACCGCCGTAGCCATCACCGTTCTGACGGAGTGCAGAACGGCCATTGTTGGTCTGGTCTTCACCGCTTACGCTACCGTTTTTACCCTGATACTGCAGCGCGAAGTTCAGGCCATCAACCAGACCGAAGAAGTCCTGGTTACGGTAGGTTGCGAAGCCATTACCACGCTGCTGCATGAAGTTGTCAGAACCGTAGGTGTCGCCGCCGAATTCTGGCAGGACGTCGGTCCACGAGGTCACGTCATATACAACGCCGTAGTTACGGCCATAGTCGAAAGAACCCGCGTCGGCAAATTTCAGACCCGCGAACGCCACACGCGTCCAGGAGTTGTTTTCGTTTTCGCCGGAGTTACCCTGAATCTGGTATTCCCACTGGCCGTAACCGGTCAGTTGGTCGTTAACCTGAGTTTCGCCTTTGAAGCCAAGACGCATGTAGGTCTGGTCGCCGTCAGCGCTCTTGTCATCAGAGAAATAGTGCAGACCATCTACTTTGCCGTACAGATCTAATTTGTTGCCGTCTTTGTTATAAATTTCAGCCGCATTTGCTGCGCCTGCTACCAGCAGAGCTGGTACCAGGAGGGAAAGAACTTTAACTTTCATTTTATTAACCCTCTGTTATATGCCTTATTATTGCCACTGCTTACTGATCAACCCTCTTAATCAGTCGGCGGATTCATTCTCCTTAAAATTACAGAATAATCCAATGGGAATATGATACTAAAACTTTGAAGATGTTTCATTGTTCCATAAAGATGTTTCTATTTGTAAATAAAGAGGAACTTTTACAAAGCACAAACAGTGAAAAAATAGAGCACGTATAATCAAGCTTAAAAATATCAACAATAATATCAACAAGTTAAATCAAAATTCTTTACAGCACTGAAAGACAAAACAAAATCGCACAACCTCACTAAAATAACTCTCGCTATCATCATTAACTTTATTTATTACCGTCATTCAGCTTTGAATGTCTGTTTATCCCTGATTAGACCGAATGCAACGCATTCGGTTTTTTTTTACCTATCTTTACGTAAATATAATTTTCTTGTGCTACCCGCGTGAAATTATAACGACTATTAACTAAATCGATTATTTTCCCCTCTAAAATATCCATTCTGGCATGAATTTTTAATTTCTTGTTTATTAGTGCTATTTTCGCCCTCTTATCGCCACTTATTTGTACACTCAGCATGATGTTGTACATCTTTTAAGCTTTATGCGATGAGGGTATTCAGGCAATAAAAAGTCCCTGCTTCACCGATGACGGCGCTGGAAATTCGGTTATTACCCTTTATACTGCCCTATCCCCTTAAAGCGCAGCCACCACGGGTTAAACATATCAATGAGTCAGACTGAAACTACCGCCCCGAGCAAATTTTCCCTTCTTCCCGGGAGCATCACCCGTTTCTTTCTTCTGTTGATCATTGTGCTGTTAGTCACGATGGGGGTGATGATTCAAAGCGCGGTGAATACCTGGCTTAAGGACAAAAGCTATCAGGTCGTCGATATCACCCACGCCATCCATAAACGAATCGATACCTGGCGCTACGCCACGTGGCAGATTTACGACAATATTGCCGCCGCCCCGGCCACATCGTCCGGTGAAGGACTACAGGAAACGCGTCTTAAGCAGGACGTTTATTACCTCGAAAAACCACAGCGTAAAACGGAAGCCCTGATTTTCGGCTCGCACGACAGCGCCACGCTGGAGATGACCCAGCGCATTTCCAGCTATCTTGATACCCTCTGGGGTGCAGAGACGGTGCCGTGGTCTATGTATTACCTGAACGGCCAGGACAACAGCATGATTCTGGTCTCGACGTTGCCGCTTAAAGATCTCTCCTCCGGCTTTAAAGAGACTACCGTTGGCAGCATCGTCGATTCCCGCCGGGCGGAAATGCTCCAGCAGGCTAACGCCCTGGACGAGCGCGAAAGTTTCTCCTCCCTGCGTCGGCTGGCCTGGCAAAACGGGCATTACTTTACCTTGCGCACCACCTTTAACCAGCCAGGGCATCTGGCGACGGTGGTAGCCTTCGACTTACCCATTAATGACCTGATCCCGCCGGATATGCCGCTGGACAGCTTCCGTCTGGATCCTGACAACAGCACGCAAAACATGCGCACACCGCCGGATAAAGAAGGGGCAGAAAGCGTCTCGATCTCCTTTAACGGTTCGAAGATTGAAATTTCCTCCTCGCTGAACTCAACCGGCATGCGTCTGGTGTGGCAGGTTCCTTTCGGCACGCTGCTGCTCGACACCCTGCAAAATATCCTGCTGCCGCTGCTCCTGAACATTGGCCTGCTGGCGCTGGCGCTTTTTGGCTACAGCACCTTCCGTTTCCAGCCGGGCCGCCAGAAGGGGGAATCCTCTTCCGTCTCCGTTGGAACAAGTAACGAGCTACGCGTATTGCGCGCCCTTAATGAAGAGATTGTCTCCGTGCTGCCATTGGGTGTGCTGGTTCACGACCAGGAGGCTAACCGCACGGTAATGAGTAACAAGATTGCCGACCACCTGCTGCCACATCTGAACCTGCAGAACATTACCACCATGGCGGATCAGCATCAGGGGGTGATCCAGGCCACCATTAATAATGAACTCTACGAGATCCGCCAGTTCCGCAGCCAGGTGGCATCGCGCACGCAGATTTTTGTTATTCGCGATCAGGATCGCGAAGTGCTGGTGAATAAAAAGCTGAAGCAGGCGCAGAGGCTGTATGAAAAAAACCAGCAGGGGCGCGCCGCGTTCATGCAAAACATTGGCGAGGCCTTCAAGCAACCGTTAAAAACGCTTGCCGCGAAGGCTGCCGAACTGAGCACGCCTGAAAGCCATCAGCTCGCAGGCCAGGCTGACTCGCTGGTGCAACTGGTAGATGAAATTCAGCTTGCGAACATGCTGGAAAGCGACAGCTGGAAAGGCAATCCGTCCCTGTTCTCTATTCAGGATCTGATTGATGAAGTGGTACCTGACGTGCTGCCCGTGATTAAGCGCAAGGGTCTGCAACTGCTCATCAACAACCACTTACCGGCTAACGATAAGCGCCACGGCGATCGCGAAGCCCTGCGCCGGATCCTGTTAATGCTTATCCAGTACGCGGTGACCACCACGCAGATCGGCAAGATCACCCTGGAGGTCAGCACCGACGAGTCAACGGACGATCGTCTGACCTTCCGTATCCTCGACACCGGCGAAGGCGTCACCGTGAGTGAAATTGATAATCTGCACTTCCCGTTCCTTAACGATACGCAGGGCGACCGCTACGGCAAGGCAAATGCCCTCACCTTCTGGCTGTGCGATCAGCTGGCGCGCAAGCTGGGTGGGCACCTGAACATCAAGGCGCGTGAATCTCTCGGCACGCGCTATTCATTGCACGTAAAAATGACCGCCAACCCGCGGGAAGAAGATGAAGAACGCCTGCTGGATGATGTGGTGGTGATGGTCGATGTGACCTCAAACGAGATCCGCAATATCGTGGTTCGCCAGCTGGAAAACTGGGGCGCAAGCTGTATCACCCCCGATGAACGGCTCGCGAGTCAAGAATTTGATCTGTTTTTAACTGATAATCCGTCTAATCTTACTGCCTCCGGCTTGCTTTTAAGCGATGATGAGCCAGGCGTGCGAAAAATCGGCCCTGGGCAGATGCGCGTCAACTTTAATATGAGCAATGCGATGCAGGAGGCTGTACTACAACTGATCGAGGAGCAGCTGGCGCAGGAAGATATCCTGGAGTCCCCGTTGGGCGGTGATGAAAATGCCGAACTCCATGCCAGCGGATACTATTCACTGTTTGTTGATACAGTACCAGATGATGTTAAGCGGTTGTATACTGAGTCCGCTGCGAATGATTTTGCAGCGCTGGCGCAGACAGCACACCGGCTTAAAGGCGTGTTTGCCATGCTTAATCTGGTTCCCGGCAAGCAGTTATGTGAAACGCTGGAACATCTAATTCGTGAGAAAGATGCCTCTGGCATTGAAAATTATATCAGCGACATTGACGCCTACGTCAAAAGCTTGCTGTAGCAAGGTAGCCTTATACATGAACAATATGAACGTAATTATTGCCGATGACCATCCGATTGTACTGTTCGGTATTCGCAAATCGCTTGAACAGATCGAGTGGGTGAATGTAGTCGGTGAATTTGAAGACTCTACAGCACTGATCAATAACCTCCCAAAGCTTGATGCACACGTCCTCATCACCGATCTCTCCATGCCTGGGGACAAATACGGTGATGGGATTACGCTCATCAAATATATTAAACGTCACTTCCCTGACATCTCGATCATCGTTCTGACCATGAACAACAACCCGGCTATCCTGAGCGCGGTGTTGGATCTGGATATTGAAGGGATTGTGCTGAAGCAAGGTGCGCCTACCGACCTGCCGAAAGCGCTCGCCGCGCTGCAGAAAGGCAAGAAGTTCACCCCTGAGAGCGTCTCCCGTCTGCTGGAGAAAATCAGCGCGGGTGGCTACGGTGACAAACGCCTGTCACCGAAAGAGAGTGAAGTTCTGCGTCTGTTCGCTGAAGGTTTCCTGGTCACCGAGATTGCCAAGAAGCTGAACCGCAGCATTAAAACCATCAGTAGCCAGAAAAAATCCGCGATGATGAAGCTGGGTGTGGATAACGATATCGCCCTGCTGAACTATCTCTCTTCCGTCACGCTGAGCGCGTCGGACAAGGATTGATCTCCGCTGCCTGTGCCGGGTGGCGCTCGCGCTTACCCGGCACACAGAACCCGTAGGCCCGCGCAAGCGCAGCGCCGCCGGGCAAATAAAAAGGCCCTTACGGGCCTTTTTTTATACTCTCGTTTTCCTGACCCTGTCTGCATACACCGACAACGTCTGCTTCAGCACGTCCAGCGTCACCGGTTTTGACAGGCAGCTGTCCATACCCGACTCAAGACAGCGCTGTTTCTCTTCCGCCAGGGCGTTTGCCGTCACGCCTACCACTGGCAGCGTCAGGCCAAGCTGACGAATGCGCTGCGTCAGGCGATACCCGTCCATATTCGGCATGTTCACGTCGCTCAGCACGATATCAATATGGTTTTTGCTGAGAACGTTAAGCGCATCGACGCCATCGTTCGCCGTTTTGCACTGATACCCCAGCGAGCCGAGTTGGTCAGCCAGAAGGCGACGGTTAATCGGATGGTCGTCCACCACCAGGATCATCATGTCGTCATTCAGCGAGGCCAGCGACTCAGGAGAAGGCAGCGCCGATGCGTTATCCCCGTCGTCCAGCTGGATGCTGTAAATGCGCGCCAGCAAGGCTAACAGCTCGTGCGGCGTAGCCACGCTGTGCACCCACTCGCCGGGCGCGCGCTCAACGGGTATGCCGATATGACGTCGGCAGAAGATCACCGCGCCCCTGCCCTGCCACGGCTGCTCCGGCGGGTCATCCGCAATCAGCATGTCGTCCGCATCCGGGGTTTGCCCTTCGTAGAGAGACACCTCGATGCCGTTACTGCTTAACAAGGATCTGAGGTATTCGTTCAGCGATGCGTTATTGACGGCCAGCCAGCAGCGTTTACCGCTCAGGCCGTCCAGCATCGGTTTGGCCGGGTACTGCGCCGAGTAGAGCGGAATACGAATGGTAAACTGGCTCCCCATGCCCGGCTCGGTATCCACGGAGATATCGCCGTCCATCATGCTGATCAGTTTTTCGCAAATCGCCAGCCCCAGCCCGGTGCCCTGGAAGTTGCGCTGTACCCCGGTCCCCACCTGGAAGAAAGGATCAAACAGGCGCACAACTTCTTTCGCCGGGATCCCGACGCCCGTATCGCGCACGCGAATGGTCAAATAGTCGCCAACGAGGCAGACGTGCAGCACAATACAGCCCGTGTCGGTGAATTTAATCGCGTTGCTGAGCAGGTTCGAGATGACCTGCTGCAGGCGCATCGGGTCGCCATGCAGCGTCAGCGGCACGTCAGGCTCAATAAAGCAGTACAGCCCCAGCTGTTTACGCACCACCAGCGGCATGTAGTTCGCGCTGATGTGGTTCATCACCTCGCGCGGGGAGAACTCCCGCGGCTCGATTTTGAGCTGCTCGGACTCAATTTTCGAGAAGTCGAGAATGTCGCTGATGATTTTCAACAGCAGACTTGAGGAGTTGTTCATGGCCGTGACCAGCCTGTCGACCCCTTTCGGTAACTCCTTGGTCTGCAACAGATCGAGGTTACCGATAATGCCGTAAAGCGGGGTGCGCAACTCATGGCTGACGGTGGCAAGGAACATCGACTTCGACTGGCTGGCCTGCTCCGCCGCCTGCGCCATCTCCTGCAATGACTCTTCCATTTTCACGCGCGCAGAGACATCCACCAGCACGCAGATCGCCACGTTTTCATTACGGTAGCGCGAATGCACAAAGCTGATCTGCAGGTTAGTGTGGGTGCTGGTCAGCACGTCGACAAAGTTAACCTGCTGACCGCAGATAATCTGCGTCAGCCGCTGCCGGTCTTCGTGGGTCAGCATGTTGAGGTAGTTATGTGCCAGCTCATTGCTGAGGATGTTGGTGCCATCCTGGGTGCGCAGAATACAGATCCCCACCGGCGCAGAGGCGACAATCTTGCGGTTGAACTGCTCGTGCTCTTCCAGACGCTGGGCATCACTCTCGGCAGGGATAAATATCCGGCGCTCGTACATCCGCGCCAGCATGAACAGCGCGACGCCGACCAGCACATTCAGTAGAATGGCGTTGAGGATCAGGATACGGATCCGCTCAAGCACCATATCAACAGGCACCGAGTAGACGATGCTGAGCGAGGACGGCGGTAAACTTTTCTTGAGCACCAGCTCGCGGAAGCCCGAGGTGTAGCCAAACCACGAGCGCTCCTGCATCCAGTGCGGATCGATTTTTAAGCGGCTCTCCGGCCCGGTCAGCGAAATCAGCGTATGGCCGTTTTCATCCAGAATGGTCACGCCCATCGGCAGGCTGCCCGGCGTGAAGAAGTTTTCCATACGGATGGTTTGTTCCGTTCCCAGCAGCGCTTGCAGGCGGTTAGCCAGGTAAACGGGGGTAAGGGCATAGAAATAGCCGACGCCCATGCGCGGCCCCTGGCTTATCCAGAAGATGTTATTGCCGCGCTCTTCCTGAGGTGCATTGCGGTACTTAACGATTCGTTCATGCAGGCTTTTCAGCGCATCATCCCGTTCGACGGGCATATCACGCAGGCCAAAGTCGGCCATGCAGAGATTTTCGCTGCCGATCAGGAACACGCGGTTCAGATCGTAGGCGGCGGAAAAATTATCCCGCCAGTAGCGCATAAACCAGGCAAGGGATTCGAGCGAACCGCGCCAGGTGTTACCCATCGCGGAGCAGTCTGAGTCCGGGAACAGTGGCTCGAAATTGGGCACTTCCGTTTTATCTTTGCGTCCACGGATAGCCATAATGCCGTTTTCCGCCGTCAGGCGATTTTCAGCAATGTATTTCAGCTCCTTCATTACATCCGACGTTCGCTGAATGTAACGCTGGGCCTGATCGGAGCTGATACTGAACTCCTGGCGAATTTCAGCTTCTTTCTGGTTAAGCGCGTTAACAATATAAAAGACCGAGATCAGCGCCACCAGCAGCCACAGCAACAGTGCCAGCGCCCGAAACAGATAACGAGAGACTTTCAGCGTAGTACGAAAGGAGACAAGGTATTTCAAAGGGGCGAGGCTCCGCCATCGGGGTCAAAAAAGAATGTGGTTAAGGTAGCGGTAAACGCGCCATGCCGCAACGTTCAGTTATCTGCAACTGCAAAACAAAAGGGCCGGAAACCGGCCCTTTTGTTCACATCAGGTGATGATTACTCGTCTGCGTCATCCGCAGCATCATCGTCGGACTCGGCTTCCGGCGCGATGTCATCATCGCCTTCCGCTACGGTACCGTCGATAGAGTCAAGCTCTTCGTCATCAACTGGCTCAGCAACGCGCTGCAGACCCACCACGTTTTCATCTTCCGCAGTACGGATAAGGATAACACCCTGGGTGTTACGCCCTACCACGCTGATCTCAGACACGCGTGTACGCACCAGCGTACCGGCATCGGTGATCATCATGATCTGGTCAGCATCGTCTACCTGCACCGCGCCCACAACGGAACCGTTACGCTCGGTCACTTTGATGGAGATAACGCCCTGCGTGCCGCGAGACTTGGTCGGGTATTCGCTTTCTGCCGTACGCTTACCGTAACCGTTCTGCGTGACGGTCAGGATTGCGCCTTCGCCACGTGGAACAATCAGGGAAACCACGGCGTCTTCACCCGCCAGTTTGATCCCGCGAACGCCGGTCGCGGTACGACCCATTGCGCGCACCGCGTTCTCTTTAAAGCGCACCACTTTACCGGCGGCAGAGAACAGCATCACTTCGTCAGAACCGGAGGTCAGATCCACGCCAATCAGTTCGTCGCCTTCGTTGAGGTTGACGGCGATGATACCGGCAGAACGCGGACGGCTGAACTCGGTCAGCGCCGTTTTCTTCACGGTACCGCTGGCGGTCGCCATAAAGACGTTAACGCCCTCTTCGTACTCGCGCACCGGCAGGATCGCGGTGATACGTTCGTTCGCTTCCAGCGGCAGCAGGTTGACGATCGGACGACCACGCGCGCCGCGGCTCGCTTCTGGCAGCTGATACACTTTCATCCAGTACAGACGACCCCGGCTTGAGAAGCAGAGGATGGTGTCATGGGTGTTGGCCACCAGCAGGCGGTCGATAAAGTCTTCTTCTTTAATACGTGCGGCAGATTTGCCTTTACCACCACGACGCTGTGCTTCGTAGTCGGTGAGCGGCTGATACTTCACATAGCCCTGGTGAGACAGGGTGACCACCACGTCTTCGCGGTTGATCAGGTCTTCGATGTTGATATCAGAGCTGTTCGCGGTGATTTCGGTGCGGCGCTCGTCGCCAAACTGGTCGCGGACCAGCTCCAGCTCTTCGCGGATCACTTCCATCAGACGATCGGCGCTGCCCAGGATATGCAGCAATCCAGCAATCTGTTCCAGCAGCTCTTTGTACTCGTCGAGCAGTTTTTCATGCTCAAGGCCGGTCAGTTTCTGCAGACGCAGATCCAGAATCGCCTGGGCCTGCTGTTCAGTCAGGTAGTACTGACCGTCACGCACGCCGAATTCTGGTTCCAGCCATTCAGGACGCGCGGCGTCATCACCGGCACGCTCCAGCATCGCAGACACGTTGCCCAGCGCCCACGGCTGTGCCACTAACGCGGCTTTCGCTTCAGCCGGGGTTGGTGCGCGGCGGATCAGCTCGATAATCGGGTCGATGTTTGCCAGCGCGACGGCCAGTGCTTCAAGGATGTGCGCACGGTCGCGGGCTTTACGCAGTTCGAAGATCGTACGGCGGGTCACCACTTCACGGCGGTGACGCACAAACGCGCTCAGGATCTCTTTCAGGTTCATGATCTTCGGCTGACCATGGTGCAGTGCAACCATGTTGATACCGAAGGAGACCTGCAGCTGAGTCTGGGAGTAGAGGTTGTTCAGCACCACTTCACCCACCGCGTCGCGTTTGATTTCAATCACGATGCGCATCCCGTCTTTATCAGACTCGTCACGCAGCGCGCTGATGCCTTCAACGCGTTTTTCTTTTACCAGCTCGGCGATTTTTTCAATCAAACGCGCCTTGTTCACCTGATACGGGATCTCGTGAACAATGATGGTTTCACGGCCGGTTTTGGCGTCGGCTTCCACTTCGGCGCGGGCACGGATGTAAATCTTGCCGCGACCGGTACGGTACGCTTCTTCAATACCGCGACGACCGTTGATGATCGCTGCGGTCGGGAAGTCTGGCCCCGGGATGTGTTCCATCAGCCCTTCAATGCTGATCTCTTCATCATCGATATAGGCCAGGCAGCCGTTAATCACTTCCGTAATGTTGTGTGGCGGAATATTGGTTGCCATGCCCACCGCGATACCGGATGACCCGTTAACTAACAGGTTCGGGATCTTGGTTGGCATAACATCTGGGATTCGCTCAGTGCCGTCGTAGTTATCGACGAAATCAACGGTCTCTTTTTCCAGGTCGGCCATCAGCTCGTGAGCGATTTTCGACATACGGATTTCCGTATAACGCATCGCCGCCGCGGAGTCGCCGTCAACAGAACCAAAGTTACCCTGACCATCTACCAGCATGTAACGCAAGGAGAATGGCTGCGCCATACGAACGATGGTGTCATAAACGGCGGTATCACCATGCGGGTGATATTTACCGATGACATCACCCACGACACGGGCAGATTTTTTATAGGCTTTATTCCAGTCATTGCCCAATACGTTCATGGCGTATAGTACGCGACGGTGTACCGGCTTCAGGCCATCGCGGACGTCCGGCAGCGCACGGCCAACAATGACCGACATCGCATAGTCCAGATAGGAGCTCTTCAGCTCTTCCTCGATGTTAACCGGTGTAATTTCTCTCGCAAGGTCGCTCATCTAACCGCTATCCCTCTACTGTATCCCGGATTCAAAGGTCGCAAATTATAACACAGCCACGGTGATTGAGGTAAAGCAATACGCTTTATTCACGGGGATTGCCTGATATACTCCTTTGTCTTGCTAAATAAGGAGTAAAAGCGCCCATGAATGCCGAAAAATCCCCGGTAGCTCACAACGTTGACCACGAAGAGATTGCCAAATTTGAAGCCGTGGCGTCCCGCTGGTGGGATCTCGAAGGTGAGTTTAAACCTCTGCATCGCATCAACCCGCTGCGTCTGGGCTATATCGCGGAGCGTTCCGGCGGTCTGTTCGGTAAAAAGGTGCTCGACGTCGGCTGCGGCGGCGGGATCCTGGCAGAAAGCATGGCGCGTGAAGGGGCCACCGTGACCGGCCTTGATATGGGCTTTGAGCCACTGCAGGTGGCGCGTCTGCACGCGCTGGAATCCGGCGTGCAGGTAGAATATGTGCAGGAAACGGTAGAAGCGCACGCGGCAGAACATGCGCACCAGTACGACGTGGTGACCTGCATGGAGATGCTGGAGCACGTTCCCGATCCGCAGTCGGTCGTCAACGCCTGCGCGAAGCTGGTGAAACCGGGCGGCCAGGTGTTCTTTTCCACCATCAACCGTAACGGCAAGGCCTGGCTGATGGCCGTGGTCGGCGCGGAGTATGTCCTGCGGATGGTGCCGAAAGGCACGCACGACGTGAAGAAGTTCATCAAGCCTGCTGAACTGCTGGGCTGGGTGGACCAGACGTGGCTCAAGGAGCAGCACATTACCGGCCTGCATTACAACCCGTTAACCGACAAGTTCAAACTCGCTCCGGGTGTGGATGTTAACTATATGTTGCACACTACGGCAAAAAATAGCTAACGTCATACGAACTTCTTATAAAGATTGCGCGACATTCGTTGCGCAATTTTGACCACTCGTTGAAGAAATCAGCACTCGATCAAATTTTAGATTTTTTTTCTGAAATATTGACATGTCGTCCAGGCCTTACGATACGAGGACTTAGGCTTTTTTACCCTTTCACAACCTCAATTTAACCTCAAAATCAACTCTTGTACTGAAATGATTCGCTACTAGAATACTCACCATCTTGCGTTAATCTTATCGTAAAACCCCTATATGTAGTATTTATCCACAGAGTCCTGTGGATAAGCGGGGGATATTTTTTTATTTCACGGACAGGTAAAACCCACATGAATCAGAGTCTGCTGGTGACAAAGCGCGACGGTACTACCGAGCGTATCAATCTGGACAAAATCCATCGAGTTCTCGACTGGGCAGCAGAAGGGCTGAATAACGTATCTATCTCCCAGGTTGAACTGCGCTCACACATCCAGTTCTACGACGGCATCAAAACGTCTGATATCCACGAAACCATTATTAAAGCAGCGGCAGATCTCATCTCCCGCGACGCACCGGACTATCAGTACCTTGCAGCACGTCTGGCCATTTTCCATCTGCGTAAAAAAGCCTACGGCCAGTTTGAGCCGCCGAAGCTGTACGATCACGTCGTAAAAATGGTTGAACTGGGCAAATACGATACGCATCTGCTGGAAGACTATACGGAAGAAGAGTTCGAGCAGATGAACGGGTTTATCGATCACTGGCGCGACATGAACTTCTCCTACGCGGCGGTGAAGCAGCTCGAAGGCAAATACCTGGTTCAGAACCGTGTGACCGGTGAAATCTATGAGAGCGCCCAGTTCCTCTACATTCTGGTGGCCGCCTGCCTGTTCTCTAACTACCCGCGTGACACCCGTCTGGAATACGTGAAGCGTTTTTACGATGCGGTCTCGACGTTCAAGATTTCGCTGCCAACGCCAATCATGTCCGGCGTCCGTACGCCAACCCGCCAGTTCAGCTCCTGCGTGCTGATCGAGTGCGGTGACAGCCTGGATTCCATCAACGCCACCTCCAGCGCAATCGTAAAATACGTCTCCCAGCGCGCCGGTATCGGCATCAACGCGGGTCGTATCCGTGCGCTGGGTAGCCCGATTCGCGGTGGTGAAGCGTTCCACACCGGCTGTATCCCGTTCTACAAGCATTTCCAGACCGCGGTGAAATCCTGCTCTCAGGGCGGCGTTCGCGGCGGTGCAGCCACCCTGTTCTACCCGATGTGGCACCTGGAAGTGGAAAGCCTGCTGGTGCTGAAAAACAACCGTGGCGTGGAAGGCAACCGCGTGCGCCACATGGACTACGGCGTGCAGATCAACAAGCTGATGTACACCCGTCTGCTGAAAGGTGAAGATATCACCCTGTTCAGCCCGTCCGATGTACCGGGCCTGTACGACGCGTTCTTTGCCGATCAGGACGAGTTCGAGCGTCTGTACACCAAATACGAAAAAGACGAGAGCATTCGCAAGCAGCGCGTGAAGGCCGTCGACCTGTTCTCGCTAATGATGCAGGAACGTGCCTCTACTGGCCGTATCTACATCCAGAACGTTGACCACTGCAACACCCACAGCCCGTTCGATCCGGTTGTTGCGCCGGTGCGCCAGTCCAACCTGTGTCTGGAGATCGCCCTGCCGACCAAACCGCTCAATGACGTGAACGATGAGAACGGTGAAATCGCGCTGTGTACGCTGTCTGCCTTCAACCTGGGCGCGATTAAGAGCCTGGACGAGCTGGAAGAGTTGGCGGTGCTGGCGGTTCGCGCACTCGACGCCCTGCTCGACTATCAGGACTACCCAATCCCGGCAGCCAAACGCGGTGCGATGGGTCGTCGTACCCTGGGGATTGGCGTGATTAACTTCGCCTACTGGCTGGCGAAAAACGGTAAGCGTTACTCCGACGGCAGCGCCAACAACCTGACGCACCAGACATTTGAAGCTATTCAGTATTACCTGATGAAAGCCTCCAACGAGCTGGCAAAAGAGCAAGGCGCGTGCCCGTGGTTCAACGAAACCACCTATGCGAAAGGCATTCTGCCGATCGACACTTATAAGAAAGACCTGGACGGGATCGTCAGCGAACCGCTGCACCTGGACTGGGAAGGCCTGCGCGAGTCCATCAAGACTCACGGCCTGCGTAACTCCACGCTCTCTGCCCTGATGCCGTCCGAGACCTCTTCGCAGATCTCTAACGCCACCAACGGCATCGAGCCACCGCGCGGCCACGTCAGCATCAAAGCGTCGAAAGACGGCGTGCTGCGCCAGGTCGTACCGGATTACGAGACGCTGGGCAACAACTACGAACTGCTGTGGGAGATGCCGAACAACGACGGTTACCTGCAGCTGGTGGGTATCATGCAGAAGTTTATCGACCAGTCGATCTCGGCGAATACCAACTATGACCCGACACGCTTCCCGTCTGGCAAGGTTCCGATGCAGCAACTGCTGAAAGACCTGCTCACCGCCTATAAATTTGGCGTGAAGACCCTGTACTATCACAACACCCGTGACGGTGCAGAAGACGCGCAGGACGATATGGTGCCGTCAATTCAGGACGATGGCTGCGAAAGCGGCGCATGTAAGATCTAAGCACTTCGCCGGGTGGCGCTACGCTTACCCGGCCTACGGTTTTGT
>Ga0209795_10000248_pt1 | contig 46679 bp, 40 predicted proteins | sample AgamicOrMarz_FD_187166 | JGI IMG/M metagenome (GOLD analysis project Ga0209795, IMG submission 187166) | Agave microbial communities from Guanajuato, Mexico - Or.Ma.rz (SPAdes) (version 2) | ecosystem: Host-associated > Plants > Phyllosphere > Phylloplane/Leaf | place: Guanajuato, Mexico...
ATCTATTTATGACTGAACAAGCACGTGATACTGAAGCGTTAATCCGCGATCAAATTGCGAAGCATCCCGTTTTACTTTACATGAAAGGCACTCCACAGTTTCCACAATGTGGTTTCTCTGCACGTGCTGTAGAGGCGCTCAGTCAAATTGGTCGTCCATTTGCATATGTAAATATTTTGGAAAACCCTGATATTCGTGCAACATTACCAAAAATTGCGAATTGGCCTACATTCCCGCAACTTTGGGTAAATGGTGAACTTATTGGCGGTAGCGATATCATGCTTGAAATGTTCCAAAATGGCGAATTAAAACCATTAGTTGAACAATACAGCGCAGCGCCAGAAGCGTAAACAATAAAAAAGCCAATCAAAAGATTGGCTTTTTTATTACTCTCGAATTTAACGATCACTCACCCCAACATAGCGAAATAAATTTTCTACGCCTAAATCAGACTTCAAAATAATTAGATTTTCATAACTAGTTGTCGTTAAAACTTCAAATACATTCATATTCGGATCTTCGTGCAATTCATCTACATTCTGATTCATACCCTCTTCAAATCGATCGGCAATAAATTCAAATCCTAAATCCATAGCAATAAATAAAGTGTGTTCACACGGCTGAATATATTGTTCTTGCGCCCAGTCAATTATCGCTTGTTTACAAAATGGGCATTCAATATTCGCTGAGGCATCGTTAAGTTCGATCAGTTGATAAGGCATGAAATTTGAGAGTAGAGAAAAATTGTAGTGTAAAAGAAAATAATTAAAACTTCTATAAGAGGCTAGAATACTAGTTAAAAACAACATACATTAAAATTACAACGTAATTACAATATAATTTCAAAATTTTATTTTTATTTAGAGGGCTAATTAATTACAAATAATTTAGTTTAAGAATTATTGTTGCAAAAATAATAATGTAAAATCGTTGGTGTTGCAGAAATAGGATATTTTAATGCTCACTGATCTTGATGATTTTTATTGTTTTGCTCTCGTTGTTGAGCATGGTGGCTTTAGTGCTGCTGAACGTGTAACGGATATACCAAAATCAAAACTAAGTCGTCGCGTATATAGTTTAGAAGAAAACTTAGGGGTTCGCCTCATTCAACGTAGTTCACGTCATTTTGCTGTTACAGATATTGGGATGGATATTTATAGACATGCTCAAGTCATGATGAATGCTGCACAAGCCGCACATGATCTGGTTGATCACCTAAGTATTCAACCCAGAGGTGTTGTTAAAGTTAGTGTTCCAGTTGATGTTGCTCAAAATCAACTTCCTAAAATTTTGCCTGCTTTCCTAAAAAAATATCCAGAAATTCGTTTGCAACTTATGGTCAGCAATCGTCGAGTAGATGTTATTAATGAAGGAATTGATATTGCCCTACGGGTTCGCTCAAAACTAGATGATGACCCGAGTTTAGTTCTTAGACAATTTGCTCTGATAGAACAGAGTCTATTTGCAAGTCAGGCCTATTTAAATGAGTTTGGTGATATAAAAACTCCTGAGCAGCTAAGCGAACACCGTATTTTAAGCCTTTCTGAAGAGCACCTTGATCAGCAATTCCTTTTGCATGGGCCAGACAACCAGCAAAAGAAAATCAAAGTCAGCCCTACCATAATGGGTACAAACATACACATGTTGGCGCAATTGGCGAGTCAAAACTGTGGTATCGCTTTACTCCCAGAAAGCGCAGCAGAAGATTTTCTAAAATCTGGACAACTTGTACAAATATTACCAGAATGGAAAGCGCCTCACGGTATATTACATGCCGTATATCCATCACGCCGAGGGTTGCTACCTGCTGTACGAGTATTTATCGATTATTTGGTAGAACATCTTTCTGAGCATTAAAATAAAAAAGTTCGATAATTATCGAACTTTTTTATTTTCAAATTGCAGGATAATTTCCTACACCTTCAGGCCAAGGTGTTAATAGCTCAAAGCCTGTATCAGTTACAGCAACCATATGTTCCCATTGAGCAGATAACGAAAGATCTTGGGTAATGACAGTCCATCCATCATTCAACTCTTTCACTTGCGGTCTGCCCGCATTAATCATCGGTTCAATGGTAAAGACCATTCCCTTCTTTAAAACCAAACCTTGGCCACGTTGTCCATAATGTAGAACATTGGGTTGTTCATGATAAACCTTACCAATCCCATGGCCACAATATTCTCGAACAATGCTATACCCTTCTCGATGGGCAACTGACTGAATAGCGTAACCGATATCACCTAATGTAGCTCCCGGTTTAACGGTATGAATACCAGCAACCATCGCCTCATAAGTTGTTTCAACAAGTTTTTTTGCTTGTGGATTTACATTACCCACAAAATACATACGGCTCGTGTCACCAAAGTAGCCGTCTTTAATAATTGCGACATCAATATTGATAATATCGCCATCTTTTAAAATTTTATTTGGCGATGGAATTCCATGGCAAACCACTTCATTTACTGAGGTACATATTGTTTTAGTAAAACCATGATATCCAACATTGGCAGGAATAACTTTTAAAGTATTTACAATATAGTCGTTACACAGGTTATCTAAATATTCAGTAGATACACCTGGTTTAACATGTGCCTCTATCATTTCTAAAACTTGCGCAGCCAAGCGTCCAGAAACTCTCAACTTTTCTAGATCTTGTTCAGTTTTTATTGTAACAGTAGAAGCTCTCATTCAGTTTTATCCTCGTAGACACTATTTTTACAATGCCTACAAAAATGTAAGTTAATTTAGAATATTTTAGAACGGATATAGGATAGGCTGGAAGCGTTAAGTGCCCAAATATTCAACATTCATAATAGAAATTTATACTTTTATTTTTGCATAATTTTTTTAAAAAGTCAGACATAAAAAATGATTTACGCATTTCTTTCAATGGTTTTTCAACTACATACTTTAACCAGTTGATATTTTTGATATCTATTAGAGGTTTCTATACTCCGAAAAAAATCTTTTTCACATAAAATACCGCTTGATCATGCTCTCTTTTGCTCTAAAATTCCTTCTTTTTTATTAAATTTAATTTATGCAACATCTTCGTACTGGAGATATTATTGCCTTAGGTTTTATGACCTTTGCCCTCTTTATTGGGGCTGGCAATATTATCTTTCCTCCCATTGTCGCTCAACAAGCCGGTGATCATGTATGGCTAGCTGCTATAGGCTTTTTGATTACTGCAGTTGGTCTCCCTGTAATTACCATTATGGCACTCTCTCGTATGCAGGGTTCCATTGAAATTATTAGCTCTCCTCTAGGTCGAGTTGCAAGTCTGATTTTAACTGTAGTTTGTTATTTATCAGTAGGCCCTTTATTTGCAACTCCACGTACAGCTACTGTTTCTTATGAGATTGGTTTTTCTTCTTACTTTGGAACATCAAGTAGTAGCCTTTTGATCTATAGTGCAATTTATTTTTCATTTGTAACTCTAGTTTCTCTTTATCCAAACAAGTTATTGGATACAGTTGGACATGTACTTGCTCCGCTAAAAATTATTGCATTAGCAATTTTAGGCATTGCAGCAGTCATGATTCCGTCTGGTTATGTTCCTGCTCCAATCAACCATTACGTTGCTTCTCCAGTTTCAGAAGGTTTCGTAAATGGTTATCTCACCATGGACACTTTAGGTGCATTAGTATTTGGTATTGTAATTATTCAAGCGATTTACTCGCGTGGTGTTACCGATAAAAAGCTAGTGACTAAATATGCAATTATTGCCAGTCTCATTTCAGGTGCGGGTCTTACATTAGTTTATTTAAGCTTGTTTAAATTAGGTTTAGGTAGCCATGAAGTTGCACCAAATGCAGCAAATGGTGCAGTAATTTTACATGCATATGTTCAACATGCTTTCGGCAATATGGGTTCACTATTCTTAACTGGCCTCATTTTTCTAGCATGTATGGTAACAGCGATTGGCTTAACTTGTGCTTGCGGTGAGTATTTTGCTCAGTTAACTAAATTACCTTACAAACTTTTAGTATTCATTTTAGTTGGTTTCTCTTTCGTTATTTCCAATCTTGGATTAACCAAACTTATTGCTGTATCAGTGCCTGTTTTAAGCGCAATTTACCCACCTGCAATTGTGGTAATTATGCTGAGCTTCTTTTGGAAATTCTGGCACAAGCCTTCTTTTATTGTTGGTTCAGTAACAAGTATTGCTTTTATCTTCGGGATTATTGACGGTCTTAAGGTTGCAGGTTTTGGTGATTATTTACCCGATTTTCTTCAACACTTACCTTTAAACGAACAAAACTTAGCTTGGTTGATCCCATCTTTAGTTGTTCTCATCATTACCGTAATGATCGACAAAGTTAAATTTAAAAACATTTAATCTAGTGTCTATTTTGAAATCGAGTTTTACCCAAACATGATTTTATATATTGAATAAAATGCTGAGTTTACCCAACCAGCATTTTGTTTCCACACTAATTTGAATGACAAAACAATTATAGATATAATCAATTTTTACTGTAAAATTACACTAAAATAATTTTTAGCTTACTAGGAAAGAAGAGCAACAATGAAAAGTAAATATTACCTAACATTAGCAGATGCAGAGTTCTTAATGGAAGAAGCTCAAAAATATGCAATTGAACACAACTTTAAAGTTAGTATCGCTATTGTTGACGAAACAAGTTCTTTACTACTCATGAAACGTTTAGATGGTGCCTCGCCTTTAAGTTCCCATTTATGTTTAGAAAAAGCAAAATGTTCTTCAATATCAGGTAGACCTTCAAAATTCTATGAAGAACTTCTGCAAAATGGTCGCTTAGGTTTTTTAAGTATGCCGAGTGCTCAAGGCATGCTAGAAGGTGGTAAACCAATTCTTTATGACGATCAAATTTTAGGTGCAATTGGTGTTTCTGGCGTTCAATCTTTTGAAGATGCAGAAATTGCCCAACATGCCATTGACCTCTTTTTAAAAAAACAAAATAGTTAATCTGAACTTATAGAGAAGAGAAATTATTACACTTTTCACTTAAATATTTCTCTTTTCTAAAAAAGTAAGTATTTTATACAAAAATATTTAATATTTACTTTTTTAATACCCTAACCTTTTATAAACATAGAGTTTTTTATAAAACTGCTCAAAAAATTTTCTATTCACTATTGAATTGAATTAAAAATAGAAGTACAACATTAAACTTATTCTTGACTAAAACATTCAGTTTTAGCACAACCACAAGGAGGGATGGAGATGTTATCATTACATTTCAACAAACAAGTCTTCATTAACACTCTGAACAGCAAAGATTCAGTTGTTTATGGAGTAACACCACTTGCTCTTATGCTGACTTTACTGTTTCAAGGTATGATTAAGGGAAATCTGAAACCCGAATACTTTATGTATGCGATGGTTGTTTCTTTCATATTTTGTGTGTGGGCCTTTGTCGACCATAAGATGCGAAAATTAGCTAAAAGACGTCTTAGTCAACAGAACTCGAATACTTAAAAAATGGATGAGTGATCATCCATTTTTATATACCTAAAAATAAAAAAATTGTTCCGATAACTAAAATAGCCGTAGCAAGTAATTCAGTCACAATTAATCCTACCATCATTAAAGACATTAACCATGAAGGCAAACTAAAACAGCCTAACTTGTGCGGTCGTTTAAATTGATTTGTCGTGTCCTGTAAATAGCCATGTAGGATATAAACTAAAATTGAAAAACTAAAAAACAGAATATTTGCAAACACGCACCACAAAGTAATATTTTCATTTAAAACAGTAAAGTAGCTTAAGACAGCTAGAATTAGGCTAGCGGCTGCATATAACAAACTACTTCGATGAGCGATATCTACATAATAATGAGCACGATTTAATTCTGAACGGCGTATTTGCCAATATTTCCATACCCCGGTTAACATCCCTATCCATAAAAATATGCCACTAAACACAATAGCTAACTGTACGGCCTGTGGTAAATCCATCTTTTTTCCAATTATTCGTTTTATTCAAATTTAATGAGCTGTATAACATAATTATTGACTTTATAGTCACATTTTAATCAAGTTTCATTTTAGAACTCGTGTAAATTAAAGATATCTACAAACTTATCACTATGAAATATTATGGATAATACTTTTGAATCATTTTGGATGACCTGCAAAGATGGTTATCAACTTGCTGCACATTTTTATCCAGCTCAATCAAAACAACTGGCCAATCCCGTGTTGATTTGTCCAGCCACAGGTATTACCAAAAACTTTTATCATTCTTTTGCTAGTTGGTTAAGTGAGCAAGGCTATGATGTATTAAGCTTTGATTTCCGTGGAATTGGAGATTCATTGCATGGGCCGTTAAAGCAAAGTGGTGCAAGTATTAATGATTGGGGAGCTCTCGATATCCCTTGTGCAATTGATACTTTATTAGGAAAAACCCAAGCACAACAAGTTACTCTTCTTGGCCATAGTGCTGGTGGGCAATTGCTAGGAATTGTGCCTAACTTCCATAAAGTAGCAAAAGTTGTTGCAGTCGCAGGTTCTACTGGTCACGTAAAAGGTCTTAAAGGTAAAACCAAGTTTTTAGCACCAGTGATGTTTAATGTTATCTTCCCGATCTCTAGTGCCTTAAAAGGTTATGCTGCTACCCAATTTATTGGAATGGGAGAAAACTTACCTAAAAAAGTCGCTCAACAGTGGCGTGAATTTTGTAGTCATCCGGGCTATGTGAAAAACGCCATTGGTAAAACTATTTTTCAGGATTTTCATACTGAAATTAGCTGCCCTATTACTTCTATTTGGGCAAGTGATGATGAAATTGCAACCGAGCGTAATGTTGAAGCTTTATTAAAGCTGTATCCGAATGCACCTACAAAAATGCTAGAGCTAAACCCTATTAAACTCGGATATAAATCAATTGGGCACATGTTAATGTTTAAAAAATCACATCAAAAGTTGTGGTCGCTCTTGGAACAAGAAATTCGACACTAATGTTAATTAATCTTTCACTTTTTTTGCCTCTATGCCCGTAATCCGGTATAGAGGTTTTTTTTATCTGGAGGATTTAACTCCTTTTATAAAATTACTTTATTATCTTTATGGTTAATATAAAAATTTAAAATACTATTAATGGATTATCCTTTGTATTAAAAACAAGCATTTTTTACGTAAATACGTCGATATACCTTTAAAGTTCTGCTATGGTAATTTATACGAAGCTGTTGTTTAAAAACGGTTAAATTAACCTATTTTTAATACAAACGGCTTCTTTTTTTCTGTTTTAGCTAAACCTAAAGATATTGTTCAAGGATAAATATGCTAGCACTAGAGCCTCGACATATTCATATGAATCAACATGCTGTTGATAAAACTCATGCATTACAGTGTCTAGTAGATATATTGGAGAAAGATGGGTTAGTCACACCTGACTATATTACAGGACTCATTAATCGTGAAGAGCAAAGCGCAACCTATTTGGGTCAAGGCATTGCTATTCCCCACGGTACTCCCCAATCTCGTGAATGTATTTTAGAAACAGGTATCCGTTTAGCTCACTTCCCCGAAGGAATAATATGGGATGGTGAAAACAGAGTTTATTTAGCTGTTGTTATTGCAGCAAAATCAGATGAACACTTACAAGTCCTACAAATATTAACCCGAGCTTTAATGCATGATGTAAGTGAACAGGTAAAAAATGCAAAACAACCTGAGCAAATTATTGAAATATTACAAGCTCAGCCGTTATCTTTAAATTTACATGAAAATTTAATTCAAACTGAAATTGAATCTCAAGATATTGAAGATTTGTTTTGGTCAGCATCTCAAATTCTAAAAAAACACAATTTTGTAAAATGTGGTTTTCTAAGTTCGCTTAATCCAGATCAAGTTATTCAACTACAAGATCAGATCTGGTCTATTTCAAGTACCAAATTCGTTCAACAACCAGCAATCAGTATCGTAAAGCCTCGCCATGCATTAGAGCTAGGTGGGAAAAAGTTAAATACACTCGTATGTATTGCTGCCAATGAGCAATTAGATAGCCAGAGATTTAATCGACTGATAGATATTCTGTTTAATCCAGAGCAAGTTGCACAATTAGATCAAACACAAGCGCCAAATGAAATTGCCAAAATCATTGGGGCAGATGTTATTCCAGATTGGCCTCATCGTTCTGTTGTACTCGCTAATGCACATGGATTACATGCACGACCAGCCACTCATTTGGTGAACTTAACAAAAAGTTTTCAAGGTGATATTCAGGTCGCAGTAGATGAAGGAAATTTTGTTTCTGCTAAAAGTTTGACGCGCCTCTTGGCTTTAGGGTGTAAACGTGGACAAACTCTACGTTTCATTGCCGAACCAGAAACAGATGCAGTCGAAGGTTTAGATAAAGTTATTCAAGCAGTGCGACAAGGTTTAGGTGAAGAAGTCGAACCTATACAATCTTCCGATATAAAAATAGAGCCATCAAATAAAATTAAAGCTCCATCAAAACTACTTAGTTCAAATACGGGCATTGCTGCTTCAAGTGGTTTAGCTTTTGGTCCTGTTCATGTCATTAAACCTAAGGTTTATCAATATGAACGTATGGGTTTGAGCGTCAAAGTAGAAAAAGAAAATCTTGATATTGCCCTTCATGCAGTTAAAAACAATATTCACCAAGTTATTGCAAAATCTGAAGTGGCTGAAATTAAGCAGATCTTCCAAGCACATTTAGAAATGCTTGACGATCCAGATCTTATTAATGGTGTTTATCAAAAAATTAACTTAAACCTTTCTGCTCCTGCTGCTTGGCATGAACATATTGAAGCAGCAGCCAAAGAGCAAGCAGCTTTACCAGATCGTTTATTGGCTGAGCGGGCTGCAGACTTACGAGATATTGGCGATCGGGTTTTGGCTCAACTTTGTGGTGAAGTTATCATTGAAGAGCCTAAAGAGCCTTATATTTTAATTATGTATGATGTGGGACCAAGTGATGTGGCCCGCCTTAATAAAGATCGAGTAGCAGGTATTTTGACAGCCGTAGGTGGTGCAAGTGCACATAGTGCTATTGTTGCTCGTGCTTTAGGTATTCCTGCAATTGTCGGTGCTGGTGAGCAAGTACTAGATATTGAGCAAAAAAGTTCTCTTTTAATTAATGGAGATACAGGAACCTTTATTTTAAATCCTAATACTCAGCAAATCGAACAAGCAAAACAAGAACGCGAGCATCAGAAAAAAATTCGTGAAGAAGCTGAACGTCATAGTCAAGAACCTGCAATTACTCTAGATCAGCATCAAATCGAGATTGCTGCCAATTTAGGAAAAGTTCAAGCGACAGCCCATGCAGTCGAGTGTGGTGCTGAAGCAATTGGCCTACTGAGAACAGAGCTTGTTTTTATGGCGCATAGTAGCGCTCCAAGTGAAGCTACCCAAGAAGCAGATTATCGTATTGTTTTAGATGCTCTTGCAGGCCGACCACTCGTAGTACGTACTCTAGATGTAGGTGGTGACAAACCACTCCCTTACCTTCCAATTGCTGAAGAAGAAAATCCATTTTTAGGATTAAGAGGCATCCGTTTAACTCTGAGACAGCCAGAACTGTTGCGTCAACAACTTATTGCTTTGCTTAAGGCTGCCGATGATCGCCCTTTAAGAATCATGTTTCCAATGATTGGCCGTGTAGAAGAATGGCGTACAGCGAAAGCCATTCTTGACGAAGTAAAAGCAATATATCCGTGTACCGACTTACAAGTTGGTATCATGATAGAAGTTCCTTCAGCTGCTTTACTTGCACCTATCCTTGCTCAAGAAGTGGATTTCTTTAGCATAGGAACAAATGACTTAACTCAATATACTTTAGCCATTGACCGTGGACACCCTATCCTCTCGGCTGAAGCAGATGGCCTACACCCAAGTATTTTGCAATTGATTGATCAAACTGTAAAAGCTGCCCACAAACATGGCAAATGGGTGGGCATATGCGGTGAACTCGCTGCTGATCCAAAAGCTGTACCGATCCTTATGGGTTTAGGTGTAGATGAGCTTAGTATGTCACCGAATAGTATTCCTTTGGTTAAAGCTCAAATTCGTACACTCAACTACAGCAAAGCTCAGTTGCTTGCAAAGCGTGCACTAGAATGTGATAGCGCCCCTGCTGTACGTCAGTTATCCGAACAAGAAATGTAAAGATTAGGAATGGTAATGGCTAAAGTTTTAACAATTACTTTAAATCCTGCAATTGATGTGACTATACAACTCAATGAGTTACAGATAGGTCAAGTGAATCGTCAAGAATCTGTAGAAATACATGCAGCAGGCAAAGGCTTAAATATTGCACAAGTTTTAAAAGATTTGGGGCATGAGGTTATTGTTTCTGGTTTTTTAGGCACAACTAACAAACAGATTTTTGATGAGCATTTTAAAAAAGCTCAATTCCAACCAGAGTTTATTTATATTGAAGGTGAAACTCGCCAAAATATAAAAATTGCTGAACATTCCGGAAGGATGACTGATTTAAATGGAAAAGGTTTCTTAGTATCCGAACTAGATAAGAAGAATCTCTTTCAAAAAATCGAAATGATTTTACCCCAGATCGATGTGGTTGCTATTGCAGGGAGTCTCCCGCAAGGTTTTAATGTTGATGAGCTACAACAACTTATTAAATTCATTCAAGGGCAAGGCAAAAAAGTTGCACTTGATACAAGTGGTAAAGCATTGGTCGCTGCAATCGAATGCCAACCATGGATGATTAAACCAAATACAGATGAGTTAGTTGAAAGTTATCAGCTTCCTGCCGCGACGTATTCTGAACAAAAAAAGCTTTTTGAAAACTTAGCTAAAATTGAGCATGTCGTCATTTCGATGGGTGAAGACGGTGTAAACTGGTTACATGACAGTCACCCACTTCATGCCAAAGCTCCTAAAGTGATCGTTAAAAGTACCGTTGGTGCAGGTGACTCTCTTTTAGCAGGAATGATCCATGGTTTAATCAATGGTTTCTCTGCCGAAGAAACATTAAAAACAGCCACAGCAATTGCGAGCCATGCTGTAACACAAATAGGTTTTCGCATTCCTAATGCTGAAAAGCTAAACCAATTAAAAGCCCAAACTACAATCAATTCATTGAGTGAATCTGATGCCAACTGCTAAACATTTATTATTTGTCATTAATAGTCCGCAACAGCAAGTCAATGCTTTGATTTTAGCTCGTAAACTTGCACAAGTTGCATCCCAACAAGGTTATGAGAATAGCATTACCACGATCAACGAATTTGATCCGAATGAAAGCTTTGACCAAGTCATCGTGATTGGTCAACGGCCGAAAGATCTTCATATTTTTGGTACACATTCTTTATCTTTCATTAGCATTGAAGAGATCAAAAATGATGCTCACACAGCGTTGCAAATAGCATTAGACAATTTTAAGTTTGCCCAAGACTGGCAAAATGATAATAGCCTAGCATTAACTACCGCTAAAAAATTTGTTGCAATCACCGCCTGCCCTACGGGGGTTGCACACACTTTTATGGCTGCTGAAGCTTTACAACAAGGTGCAGAAAAACTGGGTTATGACATTGAAGTAGAAACTCAAGGTTCTGTGGGTGCAAAGAATATCTTGTCACCTCAAGCTATTGCTGAAGCAGACATTGTCATTCTTGCGACTGACATTGAAGTTAATACAGATCGTTTTGTAGGTAAGCGCGTTTATCGATGCGGAACAGGCTTTGCTCTAAAGCAAACAGATAAAGCCTTTGCTGAAGCTATTAGCAATGCACAAGTTTTAGAACAAGGTAAGCAGCAAACATCTGCAGAAAACAAAGATAAAACCGAAAAAGTTGGCGTATATAAACATCTCTTAACAGGTGTTTCTTATATGTTACCTATGGTGGTAGCTGGAGGCCTTTTAATTGCTCTCTCTTTATGCTTTGGCCTTAATGCAGCTGAACAAGCAGGCAGCTTACCAGCTATATTAAAACAAATTGGGGCCGCTGCATTTATGCTTATGGTTCCAATGCTATCTGGTTATATCGCTTACTCGATTGCTGATCGTCCTGGTCTTGCACCTGGTTTAATTGGGGGCTTACTCGCTTCTCAGCTGCAAGCAGGCTTTTTAGGTGGCATTGTCTCAGGTTTTCTTGCTGGCTATATCGCGCTTTTTATTGCAAAAAAACTCAAACTTCCTACAAGTTTAGAAGCACTTAAACCTATTTTAATTATTCCCCTATTAGGTACATTATTCGTTGGCCTTATCATGTTTTACGTGGTGGGTCAGCCAGTAGCACATATTTTTGAGCTAATGAAAGACTTCCTAAACAACATGGGTACAACAAATGCCGTGTTAATGGGAATTATATTAGCAAGCATGATGTGTATTGATTTGGGTGGTCCAATCAATAAAGCAGCCTACGCTTTTACTGTCGGCTTACTGACAACAAACACGTATATGCCCATGGCAGCTACGATGGCTGGCGGTATGGTTCCTGCTATTGGTATGGCAATTGCAACTTTCATTGCTAAAAGTAAATTTAGTACAGGAGAGCGAGATGCTGGAAAAGCCGCTTTCGTATTAGGTTTATGTTTTATTTCTGAAGGTGCTATTCCATTTGCAGCAAAAGACCCAATGCGTGTAATCCCGACGTGTATTTTAGGTGGAGCAGTAACTGGAGCACTTGTTGCCCTTTTCCATTGCGAATTGGTTACTCCTCACGGCGGTGTATTTGTTCTTTTAATTCCGAATGCAATTAATCATGCTTGGTTATATCTTGCTGCAATTGCTGCGGGTAGTATCGTTACAGGCATAAGCTATGCCATTGTTAAGAAAAAGTTAGAAGAAAAGCCCGTGGCTATTTCATAATAAAAAAGGGAGAATTTATATTCTCCCTTTTTTATAAATATATATGCCAGATCTCATAAAAATTTAAATTAAAAACTACTTAATAGTTAATTGTCTAAGACTTAAGTGATTTAATCTGAATAGCTCTTGCCATAATTTGTGCTGGCACTTCCTCTGCCAACATTACAGTTAAAGTTGGTTGGTTTTGCGATTTAGTAGATAAATTCTGAGATTCTAAAACCGCATTCACATCCTTAGGAGCTAATTTAAACATTGCACCTGTCGCAGGATCTACAATTAAAATACCAATTAACCCGCCAAAAAGAATATTACCAAAATACCACCCACTCAATGTTCCAGTAACTTCTACCGTCTTGCTTTGATAACCTGCTTTACTAAAAGTGACCTGATAGCTTTCTGGTTTGAAATAACCTGCTCCTTTTTTCAAACTTACTGTTGCTGGGGTTTGTCCTGTATGGATTTTTATTCCTTTACGATTTTTAATTTCAATTGTTGCAGATTCTGGAACACTAGTGAAAGTAAGTGTTTGGGAAGAACCAGAAACAATAGTTGCACAACCATTAATTCCCAAAGTTAAAGCAATCAACGAGGTAAGTAGGATTTTTTTCATCATTAAGCCAAAAGATTTATCAATATTTATTGGAATACGCACTATAATAAACGAAACAAAAAATAACAATTAAAATACAATTCATCAGATTAACAATTAAACATTTAGTACAATAAAATTTATAAAAAATATAATTTATAGAAAAAATCCACTCTCTATCATAATTTATGATTTAAAAGTTAATATATAAATTGCCAATAAAAATCAAAAACTTAGCATAAAAACTATTTTTAATTTACTAAATAATAGATGTTTCATGTTAAATGTATGGTAAATTTTATCAACATAAAAACAAAGCAAAATTTTGATATATAAAGATATTTATTATTTAAATATCTTGATTTTTCATAATTATGACTTTAGAGACAAAAACTTTCTCGTTCAATGCCACGGTCAAATCATAATTTTTTTTCTACGATGCGGTTGCAAGCAATATCGTTCATTTAACGATCAAGCAAGCTTAGATGCAAACTTATATATCGATTCAAAGAGCTTTTGAGACTGCTTTGTTAAGCAGTATTAATTTTCAATACTCTTTGATTATAGAGGAAGAATATTTTTAAGTTCGTGCAAAGATATAGTAATGCTCTATAAAGATAAGGACTATTCAAGGCCATTATCAACTGAAGCTATATAACTTTTGCTCATCAAGTAAAGTCCTGCTATAACTTGCTTGATGAAACTATATTTTTCAACTATTAAAGATAGTTCACCAGGAATGCGATCCACCAAGGTATGGGGAAAAGTCAATGACAAAGAAGTATGCGCGTTTTTTACCTACAACAGAATCTTTTACTCTTGAAGATTTTCCATATTATTGGATTACTCAAGTACATGCTCAATATGTACAAAACATTGATAATGCTTTAAAAAAATATGGTTTAGATAACTCACGTCGACGTATTATGTTGGCTTTAAGCAGCAAGCCCCATGCGAGTGTTTCTGAACTTTCAGATATGATTATTTCAAAAATGTCGACTACTACAAAAATCGTTTATCGATTAAAAGATGAAGGACTGGTTGAAACATATTCCTGCCAGTCTGACGGCCGAATTACCCGCGTAGTACTTACAGAAAAAGGTACTGAAATGATCAACAAGATCAATGATCTAACCAGTGTAGTACTTGAGCAGTCGTTTGAAGGTATTACTCCTTTACAACTCGAAAAAATGATGGAAAGTTTAAAATTACTTTTAAAGAACCTTTCTCGTTAAAACGAAATAAAAACTCTCTTATAGATAACAATTTAAGCTCTCCTTACGAGAGCTTAATTATTTTAATATTTTGTCTGAGCCATTGAGAGATATAGCAGCCTACATAAAATAATCAATTAACCTTCCATCTGTTGACTTGAGCTTGCAACTCAAGTAGAAATTCTCTTTCAATCACTGAATAGCAAACCCCGGAAAAATGGCTAAAAGAAAATACAAAAGTGACAAGTTTCAAGTACGTCGTATTAACCGTGAATGGTGGGTACTCGAAAAAGATCTTGAATCAAATTGCTATTTAAAACATGAGCAAGTGGCGACAAAAACATTAGCAAATAACTATGCTGATGATTATATCGAACAATACTATATGAACCTGTACATTCAAGAACAGTTGAAAAAACCAGAAACTGTGTAAAAAGCCATTTTGGCTTTTTTTATTTTTAGTAGTTAGAATTTCTAAAAATTATGTATAAAAAAAACCTACATCTTGGGGAAAATGTAGGCTATAAAATGCACAAAAAGGAAATATATATCCTTTTTGACAAAAAGAATTTTACGATAATAGAAGCCTTTATTTTATGTTACTTTTGTAAACTTAATAGTGATTATTGTATTCATTTAAACTGTCTTTAGGATTTCTTTATTTATATAATCTAAAGGAAATTTGATTTACTAGATTTTTGTTTTTCTCGTTTTCTTCTTTTCATCGTTAAGTTTATTTGTATTAAGCTAATTATATTATGCTAGTTATAAGTTTCTGTTTTAATAAGTTTTTTACAAAAATCATCATAAATATTTTTTAAAGTCAAGAATGCTAAAAACCAATAAATAACAAAAACATAAATTAAATATTGAGTATATAATAATTTTAACAACCCAGTTTTAGTTCAAAAAAAATACACATAAAATTTATTTATACTATTTTGGATACTACAGAAAGATTACAATACCCACTAATAAATAAATTAATCAACTCTCAATCTTTCTAGGCATGTTATGACTTCAATGTCGAACACTACCCAAAAGCATTTTATTGTTGAGCAAATTCCACTACCAACTTGGGTAAGTGATGAAAATGGCTTGATATTATATTGCAATGTAGAGTGTACAGAATATTGGTTGGATACTTTTTCTCCATTGCCAGAGCAATGGTTAGATTTTATATATCCTGCTGATTTAGATGAAGTCAAAAATAGATGGCTCGAAGCAATTCGCCTTCAAAAAAGAATAGAATTAAAATGTCGACTTCTCCAAGTTGGAAATCAATATAGATGGTGCAAACTCTCTATTCAAGCATCTAAGTATCACGGCCCATCTCAAGTTAACGAATGGTATGTTAGCTTTTTAGATATTGATCATGATATCCAAGAACAACAAAACTTGCAGAAGAATATTGAAATACAAAATCAAATGTTAGACATCAGTGAGGATTGCATTAAAGTACTTAATGTAGATGGCACAGTTTCTCATATGAATAAATCAGGATGCCTCGCTTTAGGTATCCCTGTTGACGAAACAGAATTTGGAATGAAATGGCTTGAGTTATTGCCACCTCATATTCGTAAGCGTGGACGCGTTGCTTTAAAAAAGGCTCTTCAAGGAAAGGTTGCCCGATTTGCAGGGATGAGCTGTTTACCCAATCAAAACCCCGAATATTGGGATAATATGCTTACCCCGATTCATCGGGAAAATGGTGAAATTGGACAAATACTTTGTGTCTCACGTAATGTTACCCAACAACATTTGGCAGAAAACCAGCTCAGGAATATGAGTGAGAGAGATGAGCTGACTGGTTTATGTAATCGGCGCTCATTTAAATTTCAACTTAAACGTACCCTCGCCTACTCAAAAGACACCCAAACAAGTGTGGGGTTGCTTTTAATTGACCTCGATCATTTTAAACATATTAATGACACTTTAGGGCATAGCGCAGGCGATCATCTTTTAAAAGTTTTATCCAAACGCTTTAGCCATTGTGTCGATGAAGAACGATGTTTTGTTGCGCGATTAGGTGGAGATGAATTTGCGGTTATTATTAATAACCTCAAATCTGAAAATGATGTGCGCGACCTAGCAGCCATTTTACTTCAACAGCTAAATCAACCTATCACCTATTTAGGTAATGTTCTAAATGGTGGCATGAGTATTGGTTGCGCAATTTACCCACAAGATGCCATAGATCAGTCAGGTTTACTTAGTTGTGCTGATATGGCATTACATGACTTAAAAGCACGTGGTCGTGGCGGAATTCGCATGTATGATCCATGCATGATGCAAATGACTGAAACAGTCGCTTCTCAGCTTAATTTAGCACGTCAGTTAATTCGCCATCATACAATTCAGCCCTACTATCAACCTAAAGTAGATTTAAGAACCCACCATGTAGTTGGTTTTGAAGCGTTATTAAGATGGCATACCACATCAGCTCAAAGAGGCTACCCTGCACAAATTGCAGAAGCTTTTAAAGATTATAATTTAGCGAGTAAAATCGGTGAAACAATGCAACATCAAGTTTTACGTGATATCGCAAAATGGATAAATCTTGGTATTACACCCCTTCCTGTTTCCTTAAATGCCGCACCTGTAGAGTTCTTAAGAGATAACTATGCTGAGCGACTTTTGAAAAAGATTAATCAATTTCAAATACCGACATATTATATTGAAATTGAAGTCACTGAACACATGTTGGGTGATCGAGGTTCAGAGTATGTAATCCGAGCACTGAATAAATTAAAACAGCATGGGGTCCGTATTGCACTAGACGACTTTGGTACTGGTTTTTCATCGCTCACACATATTCGAGATTACCCGATTGACAGTTTAAAAGTAGATTGTAGTTTTATACAAAAGATGCAGCATGACCCATCAATTTATGCAATTGTGCAAGCAATTGGGTTACTCGCTCCAAATTTATCACTTGGGCTTATCGCTGAGGGGATTGAGACGCCTGAACAAGAAGAGCTACTTCGGCAGTTTGGTTATAGTATAGGTCAAGGATTCTTATTTGAATCTGCTATAGATGCCAATCAAGTTATTTCAATACTTAGACAAAATCAACCTTACTTAGAAAGTCATTACAATGCTTTAAGCTAAAATAGCTAATAAGCTTTTTGGTTCTGTTCATACTAAAAATAAACAATAACTTTTAAAAAATTGTTCATAATATAGGCATAAAGATAATAATTTGGTGTTTTGCCACCCCACATTGTCACAGGACAATAAGGAGCAATATATGAGTTATCACCATATCTTGGTTCCAGTCGATGGTTCTCCTACTTCACTTATTGCTGTCAATCATGCAGCGGCAGTTGCTAAGGCCTTTGGTAGTAAAGTGACTCTAGTATATGCGCTGACCATAGATCCTTTCATTTCTGTAGAATTTATTGACAGTACAGAATTAGCACAGGATTACTTTAATAAAGCTAGAGCATCTATTCAGACTATTTTAGATCAAGCGAAAGAACAATTTAGCCAGCATGGAATTTCTGTTGAAACAAAAATTGTTGAAGGTCACACAATTCACACAGAAATTATTAAAGCAGCTACTGAGTTGAAAGCAGACTTATTAGTGATTGGCTCTCATGGTCGCAAAGGGTTTAAAAAGTTCTTCTTAGGAAGTGTGACTCAAGCTCTTTTAGGAGAAATTCATTTACCGGTACTCGTCGTAACCGAATAGTTTTTCTAAAGCAAAAAACCGATCTATAAAGATCGGTTTTTTAATGGGCAGTGTTACTGAGCCTTATATGTAAACTTAATGAGAGATCCTGGATTTTCTAATGTGTTAGTTACAGAGCCATCATCCTTTTGAACATTCCCAGCCGTGTCAGTTAATACATATAAAACGTTCCCATCTGGGCTGGCAATAACATCACGATAACGGTTGTTGCTTTTAAACATTGGCACAGCATCATCATAAGTCGTACTGTAGGTTGGATCTAGCTTGATACGGAAAATAACGCCACGTTTTAAAGATGGAACCAATAATGTATTTTCCCAACCAGAAATAGCTTTTTTACCGCCCTTATAGACGTAAGCAGATGACGGCGCAACTGTTGGCCAGCAAATATAGACCATATCCCCACAAGTTGGGTCATTATAGTTATAGGTATCTTGAACGGTATATAAAGTTTTTAATGGCGGTACAAAGTTTTTACCAGTCCATTCAGATTCTTTCGTTACTGGTACACCTGCGGCTACTTTTACTCCGTTCTGAGCCAAATCCTTAATTGATTTATTGGCGGCTGCCGAATAATTTGCATAAGCATAACCACTATCGTCTTTATAACCTGCTACATTTGGCCAGCCATAGTTTCCGCCTTTAACTATGATGTTAATTTCGTCATCAGAGTTTGGACCTTGTTCAGATTGCAACAATTTACCATTTGGAGTGAATGCTAAGCCCTGCGGGTTACGGTGCCCGAGCGTATAAATATGGCTAACCACCCCGTTAAAACTTGGATTATCTTTTGGAATACTTCCATCAAGATTTAAGCGGAGTACTTTACCCATGTAGGTGTGATAGTCTTTGCCATTCAGCTCTTGTTGAGTCGGCGTGTGTTGTGCTTGATTTGGCAAGAACAAATAAGCAAGTTGGTTACGTCCTTGGTCACCAATCGTATAATAAATCTTTTGATCTGGACCAATGACAAGACGACCTGACTGATGGTCTTTCGATGAAGGTAATCCTGCTAACAAATCGACTGGCTTCTCAAGCGTATCTGTTGACTTGTTATAAGTATAGCGACGAATAATCGTTTGATTCGGTAATTCTTTATCTGTAGATTTCGAATTTTTAAATGTGCCTGAAATATAAATATAAGGATTATTTTTAAAGTCAGGATGAAAAGCAAAGCCTAACAAGCCATTTTGTCCATCAGCATCACTTACAATCTCAGGCACCTGAAAAATTGTTTTTACACTGGCCGACTCAGGATTCACTCTTAAAATCTTGCCTGTTGCTCGTTCAGTTAACCAAATTTGATTATCAGGTCCCCATAACAAAGCATGTGGCTTATTTAAGTTAGATAGAATAACTTTCTTATCAAACTTGTCTGTTTTAGCTTGAGCAAATTGAGAAGGAGTAAGAGGAACATCAGCTAATGCTGCATTGAGAGTAACTAACTGAGCAGCGCCCAGTAAGGCAATTTTAGCCAATAAATGTTTATTCATGTGTCCACCTTATAAATTGTCAGAATTTTCCGAGAATTTTTAAACCTTTATTAAAGGCTTTGTACGTCTTCTCTCTATATTTCGTATTATGATGAATAGCAAATTTATTAAAATCCAATTTCCTGAAAGGCTCTGTTGCATAAAAGTAGTTATTAAAAATAAATAAACTCTTTTTAAGATGAGCCCCTTAACTTTACGATTTTTCTATTTATTCACCGTGCTTACTCCTTTTATATCTAAATTGCCTTGAAAGCGGCGCAATTTAAATAAACACTTATTAACGAAGTAATTGATTGTTAAAAATTAATACTTAAAGAGACAATTCTAATGAGAAAAATATACATCATAAAAAGATAAAAGTTAGAAGCTGTAATTAAAGAAAAGTTTTATAAGCAAGGCGGCCTTATGTGTGCAAATTTTAAACCTATTAAGAAAAATCATGCCGATCAATTAAATTTATTTGAACCAACTTTTGAATATAAGATGGATATTTTCCCAAGTGATGATTGTCCACTCATTTTATTGAATCAAAATGAGCTTAAGTGGCGAAAAGCTAAATTTGGAATGCTTCCTCCTTATGCCAAAGAAATCGCATTTAAATATGCAACTTATAATGCCAGAACAGAGACAGTACAACAGAAACGCTCTTTTAAACATGCTTGGTTAAATAACCAATTTGCACTTATTCCTGTTGAAGCCATCTATGAACCTAAATACATCAATGGAAAAGCTCATTGGTATGGAATTTTCCGGCAAGATGGGCAACCTTTTACACTTGCAGCGATCTACGAGGAAACACTTATTGATGAACAGAAAGTTAGGTCAATGTCGCTATTAACAATTAATGCTGATCACCACCCTTTTATGAAACAATTTCATAAACCTAATGATGAAAAACGATCCATCATTGTGATACCTGATGATCTGAGGAATGATTGGCTCAAATGCTCTCACACTGAAGCAAAAGATTTTTTCTTAGATATGCCTTCGAATGAGTTTACTTCGATGCCAAAAGCCGAAATGAAAAATTATGATTAACTCGGTTTAGTAAGCTTAGGTTAGTCAACCTTAAAAACTTATGTTATTCTTCGGGCACTTTTAAATGCCTCAAATTTTCTATACTTATGACGCTTACGCCACCTTAAGTTTATTTACGCTTATCTCTTGTAAATAACTCATCACTGTTTAGTGATGTGGTGTAGTCGCTTGTGTTGGTATATCACATCACTAGCCTTTTCAAAATTTAGAACTTAGGCTATTTCTCATGTTAACGAATGTCCGAGAACAATGGTTCTCTAATGTCCGCGCAGATATTCTTTCCGGTCTTGTTGTGGGTCTTGCTTTAATTCCAGAAGCAATTGCATTTTCAATTATCGCAGGTGTAGATCCAAAAGTTGGCCTATACGCCTCTTTTTGTATTGCAGTCATTATTTCTTTTGTCGGTGGTCGCCCGGCTATGATTTCGGCTGCTACAGGTGCCATGGCTTTGGTTATGACAACGCTCGTAAAGGAACATGGACTTCAATATTTATTTGCTGCAACGGTATTAACCGGTGTCATACAAATTTTGGCTGGATATTTTAAACTTGCCAAACTCATGCGTTTTGTTTCCAAGTCAGTTGTTATTGGATTCGTTAATGCCCTAGCCATACTCATCTTTATGGCTCAATTACCAGAATTAATAAGCGTGACATGGCATGTCTACTTACTAGTAGCCACTGGTTTAGGAATTATTTATCTATTCCCCTATATTCCCAAAATTGGAAAATTCTTTCCTTCCCCCCTTATCTGTATTGTAGTAGTCACATTACTCGCTATTTTCTTAGGCTTTGATGTTCGAACGGTTGGTGATATGGGTTCACTACCAGACACTTTACCGATATTTCTAATTCCCGATATTCCTTTTAATTTAGAAACCCTTCTGATTATTCTTCCATATTCTTTAGCTCTTGCTGCCGTTGGTCTACTTGAGTCAATGATGACGGCAACAATTGTTGATGAAATGACAGATACATCTAGTGATAAGTTTCAAGAGTGTAAAGGTCAAGGCATTGCCAATATCGCTTCGGGTTTTATGGGGGGTATGGCGGGTTGTGCCATGATTGGTCAATCAATGATTAATGTAAAATCGGGTGGCCGCACACGTTTATCCACTTTTTGTGCAGGTATATTCTTACTTATTCTCGTTGTATTTTTAAGTGATTGGTTAAAGGTTATTCCTATGGCCGCTCTGGTTGCTGTCATGATTATGGTATCGATTAGTACGTTTGAGTGGAGCTCACTGACTCAATTTAAAAATAATCCTAAAAGTAGTAATGTCGTTATGATCGCGACCGTTATTGTGGTGGTTGCTACACATAACTTAGCGTTAGGTGTATTAACTGGGGTATTACTTTCAGCACTTTTCTTAGCAAATAAACTTGAAAATGATATTCGTATAGAAACTTCATTCGAAGATCAAGCTCGTCTATACGAATTAAGAGGTCAAATATTTTTCAGTTCATCTGAAAAATTTATGCAAAGTTTTAACTTTAAAGAAGAAGTTAAAGAAGTCATTATTGATCTCACCCATTCTCATATTTGGGATGTGACTTCAGTTGCCATGCTAGATTCAGTAGTGAATAAATTTCAAAAGAATGGTATTAGGGTAACAGTTCGCGGTTTAAATGAAGCCAGCTCAATCATGATTGATAAATATGGTACTCATGCAAAAATTTAAGAAAGGTCCTTCGGGACCTTTTCTCATTTTACGCCATGCTTCTTATTAAGGAGATTTATATAGCAACCGGTTTGGACTTCCTGAAGGACTTTTTACCACATTAGTACTTGCTTGATTTAAAAGATTGGTCGAAATGGTCTGAGGTGTTGCGGTAGGTGTACTTTGCAACATTTCAGCAACTACCCCAGCCACATGTGGCGTAGCCATTGAGGTTCCGTTTAAAACTTTAGTTGCTGTATTACTCCCAATCCAAGAAGAGTTAATCTGGCTTCCAGGTGCAAAAATATCAACACAGCTTCCATAATTAGAATAACTAGCTCGAGTATCACTATTATCTGTAGCAGCAACAGTAATCGCCTTACTTACTCTGGCAGGAGAAGAACTACATGCATCTGTATTAGAGTTCCCTGCAGCCACAACCATCACATAACCATTATTAAATAAGTTTTCAACCGCACTATCTAAAGATGTACTTGCATCACCGCCTAATGACATATTCACGACAGCAGGCTTTTTACCATTCTTTAATATCCAATCTAAACCAGCAATCACGTTACTCGAAGCACCAGATCCATCACATCCTAAAATTCGTATCGGCACCAAACTTACATTCTTAGCCACACCATAAGTACTGCCTCCCACTGTTCCTGCAACATGAGTACCATGACCATTACAATCCGTTGTGCCATTTCCATCAGATATCGCGGTATAACCACTTAATACTCGTCCAGAGAACTGTTGATGTGTAGACAATATTCCTGTATCAACAATATAAGCTGTTGTACCTGAACCTGTCTGTAAGTATGAATAGGCTGAATTTAAAGGTAAGGTCTTCTGATCAATACGATCTAGTCCCCAATCTGGATTGCTTTGGGTAGTCGCATCAATTTTCATGATTGTGTCATTTTCTACTGAAAGGACATTTGGATTTTTTTTCATGGCTTCAACAAAAGCAGTACCAGCAGCCTCAGGTAGGTAAACAGCAAACCCCTTAAGTACAGTGTCATAAGTCTGCAATACTTTACCACCATGTTGTTTAGCAATATTTTGTGCAAAATCGTTAGAAGAACCAGCATCTTTATTGAGAATAACAATGTATTGGTTTTTAATGATTCCTTTTGCTTGAGAAGAACTTAATACAGAATTTGTTGTAGCTGGTGCAGCATAAATTAAATGACTCACAGCTATTGTTAAAAGAAAACTCGAAACTTGGCAAAACTTCATAAAAAATCTCCATATCTTTTACTTCAGATATCGTTGTTATGATCAGTACAGTTTTTATATTGAGGGGTAAATTTTTTAGAAAGGAATTTTTATTATATTCTCCATGTATTATGACCAAGTCATATTTTCATAAAACTTGGGTACATGCAATGCTCTTATCTTTTTTCAATTAAAATTGAGAACCAATTCAAATAAATCAATAAAGCAAAATTTTAGATTAGTTGGTTATTTTACTCTTTTATCATTTAGATTAGGTAGGATGTATAATGTAAAAATATATAATCATTAAGAATAATATAAATGTAGAAATAATGAGATATGTGCCAGTCGTATTAAAGCTTTTTAAAAATTTCCAGATATCCATAAATAAACTATAAAACAGTATGTTATAGAAATTCTTGCAAATTTTAATATCGCCTTCAACTAAAAGAGATTTACATTTTTTTAAACTATAGATGTTCAATGCCAAATACGTAAAGATATATTGCACAAATACTGCTTACTTAAAGTAGCGTACAGTCTTTAAAACATTGCAGTTAAAATAAATACTAAAATTATTATAATCTATAATTATTTAATTCTAGTTCTGGTAACTCAACTCTACATCCAGCTAAAGGATGTCTACAATTAAGGCTATATTCAATAAAACCATCTTTAATAGAGTAATTACAACAGTCATTTATAGTTATGATTGAATCAAATGTAGGTTTTTCTAAGTTATTATTAAAATCCCATTGGTTTCCATTGGAGAAAGGATGATGTACAGGAATATAATGAAGGTATCCGCAACCAGGACACATATGTTTATACATACCTCCTTCAAAATATTGCAATTTCATAAAGGCTCCTTCATAAATAGAAAAACCAACTCATAAGAGCCGACTAAATCATTTAATTTAAAGTTATATATATTATTTGATTATCTACTATAGCTTATTTTTTATATTTAATTTATCAAAACTATATGACAAATTCATGAAGATTAAACAACTTATATTTCACTTAACTTATTAAACGACAATTCAATTTAAATAATAGAAATCTAATATAAAGTTATTTATTATTTAATTCAGTTCTATCTTATTAATTTATATTAATCATTAAATAGATATTAATTCATATCTAAATACAAAACTTTGTCTACCTTATTGTTTTTAAAAAATCAATAAAAAAGTCCGTATCTTGGGAAGCTACGGACTTGAAACTCAACTAAACAACAGCTAAACATTTTGCCGCTTAGTGAGAAAGCACTATCTTTTTAATCTAATTAAATTCTTTATTCAGGTCAATAAGAACACACTCTTTCTACAAAAAATACAGCAAGTTGTGAACTAACTCACATTTAGATTCTGATCGCTTAAGTTAATTATTTTATAAAATAATATTTTATATATTATTTTCAGTTATCTAGCTTAATATATATCTAAAATAATGCTCTAAAATCGTATAATGATTGATATGAGGTATAAGCTTAAAAGATATTAGATTCTGAGCTCCTCCTTTTTTAATTTCAAAATAATTTTGGCTTTGCCATTTCAACTCATCAAGTTCCAGTTCACCACATAAAATTGAACATGGAATAGTAATTCGATCGCTGTAATGAATAGGACTATATTTTAAAATATCTTCACTTAAAAGATTGAGAGCATGATTTAAATGGGTGCTTTGAATAGGTTCTAAATCATAAATTCCACTTAACAACACCATCTCAGAGATAATAGGATGGCCTAATGACAAAGCAGCTAGATGTGCCCCTGCCGAATGCCCAACCAAAATCACCTCGTCGGTTCGCCAGTCTTGCTCTCGAATAAAATCGAGAGCTTGATTAACTTGAGAAGTAATATCTGAGATTTTACTTTGTGGTGCCAGATCATATTCTAAAAGCACACACTGTGTGCCCTTGGCTAGAACATACGGTACGATAAATGCAAAATCTGACTTATCACACCATTGCCAATAGCCACCATGAATAAAAATAACAGTCTTTTTAGCTTGCTCTAAAGGAAATAAATCTAAAGTTGATCTTGGGTTCGGACCATACTGAATATCTGAAATATGGGTGAATTTTTGGTAGCTAAGTAAACTTGTTCGTTGAAATCCAGCCAATATTTCATGTTCATTCGCCACAGTTCTAGCATTGTCATATAGTCTCATAGATTTCTCACTTCAATGATTCTTCATGAGCATTTAAAGCAAGCTTGGCTGATGATCGTTTTAAATAATAGAAAAATGTAAGCACAACAACTAATGGCACTCCAAATTGTAAAGTTGACTTAAACTCATTGGTAAACCATGTCGTGACGGTGATACTTAAAATTGCAATTAATCCCAACAGTGAAATTAACTGGCTCGCTGGAACCTTAAATTTTAATTTCTGTCCTTTCCGCGCCATATTTCTTCTAAAAAACATATGGGTAACAAAAATACTGCCCCAAGTGAACAACGCACCAAACATAGATAAAGCAATCATGATCGGGAAGGCAGAGCTCGGATTAATGGTATAAACAATACTCGCGATACCAATACCAACAGCTGACAATAACAATGCGTTAATTGGTACGCCATTGTGACTAATACGGCCGAATAGTTTTGGTGCATCACCTGCTCGTGACAAGCTAAATAGCATACGTGTCGAGATATACAGCATACTATTCATGGCTGATAAGGCCGCAACAATTACAATAAAATTTAAAATACTATCTGCATATGGAATACCTACAATTTTCATCACCATCACAAAAGGACTAGTCGCGTCTGCTCCAATTAAAGTTGTCCAAGGAACAAGTGCCACTATGAGAAATAAAGACAGTAAATAAAATAGGATTAAGCGAATTGCAGTACTTTTAAAAGCTTTCCTAACCGCTCTTTCCGGATCTTTAGCCTCACCCGCTGCTACAGCGATCATTTCAATACTTAAATAGCTAAATATTGAAATGATTACCCCAATCCAGACTCCACTCAAACCATGAGGGAAAAAGCCCCCATGCTCGGTTAAATTAGAAACAACCTGAACTGCTCCTCCATGACTTTGAGTCAAAATACCAATTGCTAAAAGAATAAATACAATAATTGCAAAGACTTTTATGGTCGAAAACCAATATTCAACCAATCCAAAAGCTTTAACGCTATATGCATTAACCACAAGTAACGTCAGCGAAAAAAACGCAATCCAGACCCAAGAACCTACCTCTGGAAACCATAATTTCATATAGTCAGCAACTGCTGTAATTTCTGTACCGACCGCTAAGACAATACATGCCCAATAACAATAACGGACTAAAAATCCCGCAAGTGGACTTACATAATGCTCAGCATATGCTCCAAATGAGCCTGATGTAGGGTGCTGAACCGTCATCTCAGCCAAACAAGCCATAATAGCAAATGCGATTAAGCCGCCAATGGCATAACTCACAATGACAGCGGGACCAGCAAAGCTGATTGCAAACTTGCTTCCCATGAACAGCCCTGTACCAATCGCTCCACCAATTGCAATCATTCCCATCTGTTTTGCAGATAATTTCTTATGTAAACCCGCTTCTCGATTTTGTATCTCATCAAAACTGCTCATAGGCCCTCCTAGCCATTCTTCTGCTATTAACCTTTAATGATCAGGTCACTTCGCTGCGTACTAGATAACGCTCATTTTTCCATTCACTATTCAGCATAATTTGCTTAAGTTGTTGTACAGCATTCCAGATATCTTCAAATCCCAAATATAAAGGTGTAATTCCGAAACGTAATACTTCTGGCTCTCGGTAATCCCCAATCACACCACGAGCAATAAGTGCCTGAATAATTTCATAACCAAACTCATGTCTATAACTGGCATGGCTGCCTCGATATTTATGGTTTAAAGGAGTAATGAGTTCAAAGCTAAACTGAGCACATTCTTGTTGAACAAGTTGAATAAACAAATCAGTTAATTTGAGTGATTTCTCGCGTATTTGTTGCATATCAGCTTGTAAGAAAATATCGATACCACATTCAATTAGACTCATCGAAATGATAGGTTGAGTTCCACACAAATAACGACGAATGCTATTGGCTGGTTCATAGTGCTGAGCCATATCAAAAGGTTTTTTGTGCCCCCACCAGCCCGAGAGAGGTTGCCAGAACTGATCACGATGCTTTCGATTTACCCATAACAACGCAGGAGAACCTGGACCACCGTTTAAGTATTTGTAAGTACAACCAATCGCAAAATCACTGTTGCTTTGATTAAGATCCATAGGCACCGCACCAACCGAGTGACACAAATCCCAAATAATCAAAGCATCTTTAGCGTGAATTTGTTGATTAATAGACTCCATATCATAGAAATATCCAGTCCGATAATTCACATGAGAAAGAACAACTACAGCCACTTCTTTTGCCAAAACACGGGATAGATCATCTGCACCATCAATCAACTCAACTTGATAACCTTGATTAATCAAGTCTATAAAGCCTTCAATAATATAAATATCGGTTGGGAAGGCATCTTTTTCTGCAACAATAATTTTACGTTCCGGAAATTTTTCGGCTTGAATTTTTACCGCTGCCGATAAAACTTTAAATAAATTTAAGGTCGTTGAATCTGAAATAACCACTTCCCCTTTTTCGGCACCGATAAGCTGCGCGACTTTATCTCCGAGTCTAGTCGGTAGTCCCCACCAATCTGCTTTATTCCAACTATTAATGAGGTCTTCACCCCACTCTTTGGCAATAATATGCTGAGCAACCTCTAATGATTTCTTTGGTCTTGCTCCCAAAGAATTCCCATCTAAATAAATGACGTTTTTTGGCAGTGCAAATTCATCTTTAAACTTTTTAAGTTCATCTTCCTGATCCCAATAGAGGCATTGCTCGTGAGTAATCATTTGTTATTTCACCTATTTTCAACATTTCCTTTGTTTTTGAATTTTATCACGCCAATTCTTACGATTTATTCGATAATATTTGATTAAAATTTACTATTTTCGTATAAAATTCGAATTAAAATTAAAAAACATGGATGGAATTCGAAAATGAATGTAGATGCGATTGATCTTAAAATTTTAAAATATTTGCAAGATAACGCTCGGTTAAGTAACCAAGAACTGGCCGATCTGGTTAACCTTTCGGCTTCGGCATGTCATCGACGAGTTAAAATTTTAGAAAGCAATGGTGTAATTGAAAAATATCAAGCCAAAGTTAACTATGAAAAATTAGGAATAAAAATTGAGGCAATTGTCGAAATAAAACTTGCCCAGCTAACTGAAAATGATCACAACTTCTTTTTAAGTCAGATCAAAAATTTTGATGAAGTCATTAATGCATATATTATTACGGGTGAGTCTAATTATGTTTTACACGTTGCGACCAAAGATTTAAGTTCTTTTTCTCATTTTGTTATTAACACCTTAAATAAAATTAAAGGTGTAGTCAGTATCAATTCCAAGATTATTTTACAGAAGATTGTGCAAAAACCACTTTGATTTTCCTGATTTTTTACTAAAGAACCCTCTCATGATCGAAACTCAGCGTTTAATTCTAAGATAGTGAAAAGAGATTCTGAACCTTTTATAAAATGGGCTTAGATGAAGTTGTTATACAATTTTTCCCCAATCTTTTAATGCCTTTTCTCAAGCTGTAATGGAGCGGAGAGGAATGCAAATATTAAAAACTTTGCTCATTCCAAGGTTCCTCTCCCTCACTAATTAAAAGTATAAGTCTTATGTGAAATTACGAGTTCTTCATTTAATTTTTAAATTCAATACTTTAAGTTATTAATAAATATTTCTTACTCATCAAAATCATAGCCAACACAGGTAGAGCATTCCCAATATTCATGGATTTTAGTCGCGATATCTTCTTTCTCCATTGTTGTGAGTACATAAAAGAGCTTAGCCTCTTTATTTTTTCTTAATATTAATAAGTTGTAATAATCATACTCAGGGCCATTAAGCCCTAATGTTGGCTGTGATTCACAGTGTTTCTCTGCCTTGTAGTGCCATTCAAGCTTATAAGTATCAAGGCCATCAGCGGCATTAATTACAATACCGTCATTGGCTCCGCCAATAAATCCAATTTTCATTGCTTTCTCTAAATTCTTATTAGGGGTAATTTTAAATATAACTTTAAACAAGTATGCTTCAATTTATAAAATGTATGTCAATACGTATCCTATGTAAGTAAAATTAACCATAAATATAAATGACACATAAAACTTCTAAATTCTGAAACTTTGTTCAATTAGTTTTATTCCACACACGAAAATTTTCTACTAAAAGTATTTATTATTTTTTTGTTTTGCAAAATTACAGGCTATAATTTTCAAATCATTTATCCTCCCTACCCATCACATTAATTTAATCTAAACAACTTTTGAAAAAATTAATGAGTGGAGTTTTAAATTAATTTTTTATATCCCAAGCTTCTTTAATTTATGATTTTAAAAAGGATATATGGTAGATGTGTCTTAAAAATTTTGCTTTGAATGGTTTTGGAGATATTTAAAATATGTCTAAAATCGTAATGTTTGACATGGATGGAACTTTATTAGATCTCGCTTTTGATGATTTCATTTGGAATGAATGTCTTCCTAAGCGACATGCAGAGATGCATCAACTTTCACTTGGTGAGAGCCAGAAAACACTCTATCAGTTCTATCAATCACATAAGCATACACTTGTTTGGTATTCATCAGCTTATTGGACTAAAACCGTAGGCGTTGATGTACTCAAATTACAGCAAGAGTTTCAGACCAAAATTCAAGCTCGTTCCGACTGTACTGAGCTTCTACAACAACTGAAAGCCCAAGGATATAGTTGTTGGTTAGTTACAAATGCTGATCGTGCAAGCTTACGGTTAAAGCTCGATAATATTGCAATTGAACACTTCTTTGACGTAATCGTATCGAGTGAACAAATTGGTTATGCAAAAGAAGACATTTATTTTTGGCAAGAGCTCCAAAAATTGCACTCTTTTGATCCGGACTCAACAATTTTTATTGATGATACAGCTCCTGTACTAAAAACAGCTGAAAAATTTGGTATCAAGCACTTGTTTACTATCTTACAGCCCTCAAGTCTAAAGGATGTAAGAAAGCATGAGGATTTAGAGTATAAAGCGCTAGATCGACTTACAGAATTGCTGTCTATATTGAATCAAATTGATAGAAAGGATAATGATGTCAAAATTGCTTGAAAACGATGCTGTAGAGACCATGCGTGTCGACAAATGGTTATGGGCTGCTCGTTTTTTTAAAACTCGTTCAATTGCTAAAGCAGCGATCGAAGGAGGTAAAGTACATCACAATAATGAGCGTGTAAAAGTTTCAAAAGAAATTCGTGTCGGAATGGAACTTATAATTCAACAAGGTTTTGATAAAAAAACCGTTGTCGTAAAAGCGCTTTCGAATACACGTGGTCCAGCGCCAGTTGCCCAGCAACTTTATGAAGAAACAGAAGTAAGTATTGCTAGACGGGAGTTGATTGCATCCCAACGAAAATTGCATAATCTTGCTCGACCTGAAAATAGACCGAGTAAAAAGGATCGTCGTCAGATTAGTCGCTTTAAACAGGAGAATGATCAACACTGGTCATATAGTGATGAATAAAAACGTCGAGTTGTGTCGCACACACACAGACAACACATAGAAGCTATAGAAAAAATCTGTCACTATTAGCCCTGTGAAACAAGTTGAGATTCAATGCATCCACTTGGGTTAAACGTGATGAACTTAGAGTATTGAGGTTTTTGAGATGGATGAGAATAAAAGCAAGGCATTACAAGCCGCGCTAAGTCAAATTGAAAAACAATTTGGCAAAAATACGGTGATGCGTCTCGGTGACAACACTGTTCAAGCTGTTGAAGCTGTATCTACAGGTTCTTTGACTTTAGATATTGCATTGGGGATTGGCGGTTTACCAAAAGGTCGTATCGTTGAGATTTATGGTCCAGAATCTTCTGGTAAAACCACAATGACTCTACAAGCGATTGCGCAATGTCAAAAAGCTGGTGGTACTTGTGCATTTATCGATGCGGAGCACGCATTAGATCCACAATATGCACGTAAACTCGGTGTGGACATTGATAATCTACTTGTATCACAGCCTGACAACGGTGAACAAGCTCTTGAAATTGCAGATATGCTAGTTCGCTCTGGCGCAATTGATTTAATCGTTGTCGACTCAGTTGCTGCACTTACTCCTAAAGCAGAAATTGAAGGCGAAATGGGCGACTCTCACATGGGTTTACAAGCTCGTTTAATGAGTCAGGCACTACGTAAAATTACGGGTAATGCTAAACGCTCAAACTGTATGGTTATTTTCATTAACCAGATCCGTATGAAAATTGGTGTAATGTTTGGTAGCCCTGAGACTACGACTGGTGGTAACGCATTGAAGTTCTATGCTTCTGTACGTTTAGATATCCGCCGTATTGGTCAAGTCAAAGAGGGTGATGAAATCATCGGCTCTGAAACTCGAGTTAAGGTTGTTAAAAACAAAATGGCTCCTCCTTTCAAAGAAGCTATTTTCCAAATCTTATACGGTAAAGGTACAAACCAGCTTGGCGAACTTGTAGATTTAGCTGTACAACAAGATATCGTGCAAAAAGCAGGTGCTTGGTATTCGTATCAAGGCAATAAAATTGGTCAAGGTAAAAACAACGTTATCCGCCACTTTGAAGAAAACCCTCAAATGGCTAGAGAGATTGAAAAAGTTATCCGTGAACAACTATTAACTACGGGTACTAATGGCGCTGTACAGGTCGAAGAGGAAGAAGAAGATCTTCTATTAGAGTCTTAATCATTATCGCTCATTAGTCTTAAAAACGCCCTTCGGGGCGTTTTTTATAAGGAAACCTTAATATGTTCAAAAGATCAGAAGAACAGTCTCAACAACGTGCTTTGCTTACAGGTCAGCGTTTGCGCTCCTATGCTTTCGCTTTATTGACTCGTCGAGATTATTCAAAAGCAGAACTTACCGAAAAATTAAATCGTTATGCACAAAACCCAGAAGAGGTTAAACAACTTGTTGAAGAATTATCTGAACAAAACTATCAAAGTGACCAACGCGTTGCAGAACTGACATTAGCTAGCCAAATTCGAAAAGGTAAAGGCCCAAAACGTATTAAACAAGCTTTAAAAACAAAACAAATCGAAAATGATTTAATTGCAGATGAAATTCATAACATTGATTGGGTAGAACAGGCTTATCAGCTTAAAGTAAAGAAGTTCGGTGAAGAAGTAGAAAAAGATCCTAAACTTAAAGCAAAACAAATGAGATTTTTACAATATAGAGGATTTGATTTAGATGTAATTATTAAAGCAATCCAACGGAAAGTGGATTAAGGAATGGTGGCAGCCCCACTAGCAAAACTTCGGCACATCATAGATCTGCTACCGTTGCTACCTTCCGGTCCTGGCGGGGTTCACAGAGTACAATTGCGAAGCCACCAGCGGGGCTACCATTGCAAAACAGAGTATAGAGATTTTTAAAAGAGTTGCAAGCCTTCTTCTCATTTTTAAGCAAGTTTATGTTTCAATTGATTAATTCATCAGCAAAAATACATAAATTTCTAGAATTTCTAATCTTATATTCTTTCTTGATACTTATTTTTAATAAAATATGCTTGAAGATTGTAAACTATTCTTGCATTTATACTGTTAGCTGTTTTAATTGCAATGATTAATTAAAACCTTAGATAGCTAGCGTGAATAGTTTATATATTCCCTTCTCAAGTTGGCTTTTACATAAAATTATGGACCTATACTCATGCGATTGATGAAGCATTCTTTATTATTTATTGCCTTAATGAGCACTACTTCTCTCTATGCCAATATTCCAATTGAATCGCGCGGTTTAAGCCAAAGTGGCGGCACCTCAACCACTACTGCATCTAGTAATTCTTCAGCTCCTAGTAATTTAAATTGGGAATTGATGCAAAAAAATCAACAATTAGAAAGTGATATACGCACTCTACGTGGACAATTAGAAGAACAATCCAACGATATTGAACAATTGAAAAAAGATTTAGCTAATCGCTATACTGATTTAGATCAACGTCTAGAGTTACTTAATCAAAAAGTAGATCCGGAAAGTGCAACGCCAGACAATACCGCAAATAGTGATGCTATAACTGCTGGAAGCACAGAAACCTCACCTACTGACAATAAAGCAGTAAATAGTACAGCTTCTACAAATCAAGTTGCCCCTTCCTCACCAACTCAAGTAACGCAACCTGTTCCATCGCCTGTACAAAATCAATCAAACCCTGTAGAACTTGAAAAAGCAGCTTATACGGTCGCTTTAGATGCCTATAAACAAGGTGGAGCAAAAAAAGCGATTGCTCCAATGCAAAACTTTATCAAAAATCATCCTAATAGCGTCTATACAGGGAATGCCTACTTTTGGTTAGCCGAGTTTAATTTAGCTACTGATCCAGTAAATTATAATGAAGCTAAAAAGAACTATAATGTAGTCGCTACGCAATACCCAAATTCTAGTAAAGCTCCTCGTGCCCTTTACCAACTCTACAGTATTGCCAAAGATGTCGATAAAAATACTGTTTCAGCAAATCAATATAAAGCTAAGATCTTAAGTCAGTATCCAAAATCTGAAGAAGCCAAATTTTTTAATAAATAAAAGTTTTTAAGAAAAAAAGACACCGCATATTGCGGTGTCTTTTTTATAATATCTTTGCTTAACGCACAATACCACGTTCTGACTGTTCAACAGAGTCAATTAACAATTGAGCTTCTGGAACATTCGGAAGAATATCATTTTTAATCTGCTCAACCGCTTGAACAGAAGTCAGGCCTGATTTAAAAATCAATTTATAAGCCTCTCTAAGACCTTGAATTGTATTTTTAGACCAACCCTTTCGGCGCATACCTTCAATATTGATACCAAATGCATGTGCTGGATTACCAGACGCCATAACATAAGCCGGCACATCTTTTAAGATTAAAGATGCTCCACCAACCATACTGTAAGAATCAATTTTACAGAATTGATGAATCCCAGAATTACCACCAATAATGACATGATCACCGATATGTACGTGTCCAGCAACACCGACATTATTTGCGAAAATATTATGATCACCAACAACACAATCATGTGCAATATGCGTATTAACCATCAATAAGTTATGACTACCTATTTTAGTTAAAGCATTATCTTGTACAGTTCCTCTATGTAAACTGCAATGCTCACGAATTAAATTATGATCTCCAATCTCTAACCAAGTTTCTTCCCCTTGGTATTTCAAGTCTTGGCAAACTTCACCAACACTTGCGAATTGAAAAATCTCATTATTTTGACCAATTTTGGTAAAACCACCCACTACAACATGTGAATGTAATTTAGTACCAGCACCAATTGTCACATTTGGACCAATAATACAATAAGGTCCTATTTGGACATTTGGGGCAATCACTGCAGATGGATCAATAATGGCCGTAGAATGAATTAAATCGTGATTGCTCATGCCTGCTCTGTTTTTTGGTGTGAAATCATAATTTCAGCGGTTGTTGCTACAATACCGTCAACGGTAGCCGTACAGTTATATTTGTAGATACCGCGTTTTTGCATTACTAATTCAGATTTTAATACAAGTTGGTCGCCCGCAACTACTTGTTTTTTAAATCTAACCTTTTCTGCACCAGCAAAGAGGAATAAAGAACCTGGTTTTGGCGTCTCATTGTTCATAATGAAACCTAGAACGCCTGAAACTTGAGCTAATGCTTCTACAATTAATACACCCGGCATAATTGGATATTCAGGGAAATGTCCTTGCAAGAACTCTTCATTGATAGAAACATTTTTATAACCAACAATACTGTTGTCAGTTACTTCAGTCACACGATCAACCAATAAGAATGGGTAACGATGCGGCAAATATTGACGAATCGTTTGAATCTGCATTGGTAATTCAGGGATGGCAAATTTAGGTGTAGTTGACTCGGTCATAATATTCTATTTACGCAAATTAAAAGTTGATTCAAGAGACTCTATTTGAGCTTGTATATGATCAAGTCGTTTAGTGATTTGGGTCAATGGCACATCTGCTAATTGTCGCAAGCGTACAATCGTCTTTTTCCAATGACTATTTTCAAATAATCCAATTCCTGAAGAATAGGTACCAGCTTCAGAAATATTTTTTGTGACCATTGACATTCCTGTTAAAGTCACATTATCAGTGATTGAAAGGTGACCAGACACGCCACAGGCGCCTGCAAGAATACAGTTTTTGCCAATTTTAGTGCTTCCTGCAATTCCACATTTAGCAGCAATAGCAGTATTTGAGCCAATATGAACGTTATGTGCAATTTGCACAAGGTTATCAATAATTACCCCATCTTCCAAAATTGTATTATCTAAAGCACCCCGATCAATACTACAATTTGAACCAATGCGGACATCATTACCAATAATAACTGAACCTAATTGTGCAATACGATGCCATTTACCTTGATATGGTGCAAAGCCGAAACCTTCACTACCAATTACGGTACTTGCATGGACTCGAACGCGGTCAAGTAATTTAGCCCCACCCGTAATAGTGACATGAGAATCAATAAAACAATCCTTTCCAATTTCCACATTATCATCAAGACGAGTATGAGACTGAATAATCGTGTTATCTCCTACTACACAATTTTCACCAATTACAACGTAATGGCCAATATATGCATTTTCAGAAATAATTGCAGAAGGATGAATTTGAGCAGTACTTTCAATACCTACTGATGTGATCTTTTTATCAAAAGCATGGGTAAGGATGGCAAAAGCTAAATAAGGATTATCAACAATAATAAAATTTTGTTTATCAGTAAGCTGTTCTTTAATTGAGTTTGTAACAATGTACGCACCCGCACGGCTAGCTTTTGCTTGATCGATATACTTTTCGCCATTCACGAAAGTAATATGAGAAGGTTCAGCATTCTCTAAACTTGCTAAGTTTATAAATTGAAGACTACCCGCACCAACTAACTCACCATTAACTAGGTGAGCTAGTTCATCTAAACGATAATGTTGCACTTTCATTAATTTATTTCATTGAATTAACCTTTTGTATCATTTTATCAGTTAAATCATATTTAGCGTCATAGGCAACGGTTGAATTTTTATTCAAAATGAAGTCAAGATTATTTTCTTTTCGTAATTGTTCAGCTGCTTGCTTCACACGAGTTTCAAAAGTTGAGTTCATTCCTTGCAAACTAGTTTGAACTTTAGACTGCAAACCTTGTTGAGTAGAATTAAATTCATTGAGTTTTGACTGATATTGCGCTTGAAGCTTTTTAATATCATCTTCTTTCATTTTTTGCCCTTGAGTTTGGGCTTGACGCTGAAGACCTTCCAATTCTTTACCCAACTGCTCAAGACGAGTTGTAGTTGGCTTAACTGATTGATTTAAACTTGCGTTTTGCTGTTTCAAATACGCACTGTTTTCAACAACTTTAGCAAGATCAATAACACCATAACCCGCAGCATTGGTCATAGCAGAAACTGTCAGACCTAGTCCTAACATTAATATATTTAATTTTTTCATTTAAATTTGTGTCCTTATTTCATGTTTAGTCAAGTCGTACTTAGAAAGTACGACCGATTTCAAACTGGATCTCTTTAGTTTCATCACCAGGCTTATCATTTAGAGGGAATGCATAGCTAAGAGATAATGGTCCAATCATGGTAATCCATGTGAAGCCAACACCTACGCTATAACGCATATTGCCTAAGTCGAAGCCATAGTTATCTTCACAGTATTTTCTAACATCATCAATTTGCTGGCCATTAATCATCATGCCTTTAGTTCCATAGGCAGTATTATTAATATCACATTTAGTATCAAAAACTTGACCACCCTCAGCAAATAAAACTGGACGCACTTGACGGGTCCAATCACCTTTGAATGGTAATGGTAAAGCGAGCTCTGTACCAAACTGAACTAAAGCATTACCACCCACTTCTTCTGGTGAAGGATCATTAGTTTTTGTTTCTTGTAAATTTACGCTTGCGTATTTAGGTCCAAGTGTACTGTTATCATATCCTCGAACTGAGCCATAACCACCCGCATAGAAGTTTTTATAAAATGGTAAATCATTACCATAACCAAGCTTACCATAACCACGAAGTACGAATCCTGATTTACCAATTGGTAAGAATGCCTGAGTATCATAAGTTAATTTTTGATAATCCACATCACTACCAGGTAAACCAATTTCTAAACCAACACGATGAGACATACCCGAAGTTGGGAAAATTGGTCTATTTAAGGTGTTATATGACCAACCTAAGTTTAAATTATAGGTAAAGAATTCACTTTCAAAAGCACTATTATAGGGTTCAAATCCACCTTCACATGTACCAGGTATTGGTATTTGCTTGCCAGGATTTTCAGGATCCTCTTTAGTCTCAGCCTTACCCGTTGGACACCAAGTCGATGTAGCAGTTGGTTTACCACCATTTGCTAACAAATAATCACGAACATAGGTAGACACATAAGGACCCGTCGTTACTTTAGTATTATCAACACCAAGCGAAGCACTTAAACTTTGGTTTTCGTCAATTGGATAACCAAAACTTAAACTACCACCGAAACTATCAGTAACATAGTTATTAACGTTATAGTCGTCATTTAGTTTTGTTTTACGATAGTAAACGTTATAACCGCGGCTTACGCCATCAATTGTAAAATAAGGATCGGTGACACTTAAGTTATAGTAATCTTGAGTTTCAGAACGAGATAAATCGATCGAAACACGGTTACCCGTTCCCATAAAGTTAGTTTGGCTCAAACCTGCCTGGAATGTGATACCACCACTTTGTGAGTAACCTACAGCTAATGTTGTAGTTCCCGAGTGTTGCTCTTCAACATTGACGTTTAAATCCACCTGATCTGGTGAATTTGGAATACGAGCTGGTTTAATATCAACAGTTTTGAAGAATCCTGTACGCTCTAAACGAACCTTAGACAAATCAATTTTTTCATTGCTGGCTAAAGCGCCTTCCATTTGACGCATTTCACGACGCAATACTTCATCGGCAGTTTTACTGTTACCCGTAAAGTTAATACGACGTACAGTCACTTGCTGACCTGGGTTTACATAGTAATTTAAGTCAACAACACCTGTATCGTTATTAATTTGCGGAACAATATTCACATCTGCAAAGTAATAACCAGCATTACCGTATTTACGCAATAATAATTGCTTAACAGCATTCACTTTTTCTTGTGAATACGTATCACCATCTTTATAGATTTTTAAAGCTTGTAACTCTTCTGGTTTATAAAGTGCATCACCCAAAAATTTGGTTTGTCCAAATTTAAACTGGCTGCCTTCATCTACAGCAACTTCAATAAAGATATTCTTTTTATCTTCACTAATATTAAGCTGCGAGTTATTGATATGGAAATTAATATAACCTTTATTAAGATACATAGCGCGCAAAGCTTCAAGGCTTGCTGCCATTTTCTCTCTCGCATAACGGTCATTACGAGTTACAATAGAAGCCCAACCACTTTCTTTAACTGCAAAGGCTTGTTTAATTTCGCTGTCTTTAAAAACAGTATTACCAATAATATTGATATTAAAAACTTTAGCGGCTGTACCTTCATTAAAATTTAATTTAAGTTCAACACGGTTATTTGGACGAGCTATCGTATCAACAGTTACATCAGCATCGTAACGACCCTGCTGGGTATATTGCTGCTCTAGTTCAGTTTCAATTGTTTGTAAAGCCGATTTCTTGAAAACTTCACCTTCAGCAATTCCCATCTTTTTAAGGCCTTGTTCCAATGCCTCTTTAGGAATAAGTTTATTACCCTTAAATTCAAGTTTTGAAATAATTGGGCGCTCTACAACATTAAAAACTAAAGTATCGTTATCTCTTGATGCTTTAATATCGTCAAAAAGTCCAGTGGCATACAATGTTCGAATTGCTTCTGCGATCATCGGTTCATTAACGCGATCGCCACTGTTGATTGGCAACATGGTATAAACATTTGCAGGAGTAAGACGGACCAATCCATCTACACGAATATCTCGAACAACGAAATCATCAGCTGCATATGCTTGTTGTACCGCTGCCATAGCGCTAACAAGTGCCAAAGGCATTAAAAAATGTGTGTGCCGCATGCCAGTTTTTTCCAGTAAGTTATAAATCCATATACGTTTACAAACGCATAAAATCGTTAAATAAAGCTAAAAGCATCATACTACCGAGCAGTACCATACCAATTTTTAGACCAAACATTTGTATTTGTTCAGAAACAGGCTTACCACGAATAGCCTCAATAATGTAATAAACAAGATGACCACCATCTAGCATTGGAATTGGCAATAAATTTAAAATTCCAAGACTTACACTCATTAAAGCCATAAATGAGATGAAAGTCTGCCATCCCATTTCTGCACTTTGTCCCGCTACTTTCGCGATTGTAATTGGTCCAGAAAGATTCTCTAAACCAATTAAACCCTTAACCATTTTTACTATCGAACTCAATATCATGCTAGAGATTTGGCCAGTCTTATCTAACGACATCTCGAAAGCTTGTATTGGAGTATATTGAATTGTTTGCTTATATTCGTCAGGAATTGTAATTTTTCCTGCATCACTTTTTACGCCTAAAACCCCGCTCACTTGTCCCATGTTGTCACGCTTTCCTTGAGGCATGACTTGCAAATGAACGAGTTGACCATTACGCAACACATCAATACTGAGCAATTTTTCTGGTGAGTGTTGTACAACTTCTACCACATCAAACCAGTCTTTCATCGCTTGACCATTAATAGATACAATACGATCACCGACTTTCATTCCTTGTCGAATTGCTGCTCCATCTGCAGTCAACTCAGTTACAACAGCTGGAATAACAGGACGATATGGTAAAAAGCCTAATACATCTAAAGCTGATTCATTCTGATTTTTTAAAAAGTCTTTAATCGGCAAAACAATATTTTTTTCAGTGCCTGCACGATCTACATCAAGATTTAGGCTACCAGTTTCACCTACACGGTCAATCAAAGCAAAGTTAAGTTTTTCCCAAGTTTGCGTTTCCTTTCCGTCAACAGCAATAATCTTGTCACCTACTTGCAGTTGGGCAGTTGCTGCTGGCGAGTTTGGTATAACTTTACCTACTCTTGTATTTAGTTGTTCTTGTGCTGGTAAAAATAGAATCCAGAAAAGTAAAACAGCAAAAATCAAATTAATTAAAGGTCCGGCCGCAACAATTGCTATACGTTTCCATGGTTTTTGACGGTTAAACGCATAAGGTAAATCTTGCTCTGCAACATTACCTTCTCGCTCATCGAGCATTTTTACGTAACCGCCTAAAGGTAAAGCTGAAAGTTGATATTTAATTCCAGATTTTTTTGATGTCCATTTGAGTAATGTTGGACCAAAACCAATCGAATATACTAAAACCTTAACGCCAAGTTTTCGCGCCACCCAATAATGGCCGAACTCATGAATTGCAATTAATGGACCGAGCAAGAGAGCTGCTGCTGCAATCATAAATAATGCGCTCATTTCAGCCTCCTATACTTGATATATACTGCTGTGCTACATGTCGTGCTACTGCATCTTTATTTAAAATAGACTCGATATTATCAGCAACTGAGTTTTCCAATTTTTGCAAAGTATGCTCTACCACTTGTGGGATATTTGTAAATCCAATCTGTTCCTTTAAAAATGCAGCAACAGCAATCTCATTAGCAGCATTTAAAATAGTGGGTGCCAACCCTCCTGCACGCATTGCCTGACGTGCCAAGTCAAGCGCAGGAAATTTCTGGATATCCGGTGCTTGAAAATTAAGTTGAGAATACTCAAATAAATCTAAAGCAGGAACATTAGTCTGTAAACGCTCTGGCCATGCTAATGCATGAGCAATCGGAGTACACATATCTGGATTACCCATTTGCGCTAATGTTGAACCATCAACATATTGCACCATAGAATGAATAATACTTTGTGGATGAACAACAACTGTAACAAAATGTTCAGATATTGAAAACAAATGACATGCCTCAATTAACTCCAACCCTTTATTCATAAGAGTAGCTGAGTCAACTGAGATTTTCTGCCCCATAGACCAGTTCGGATGCTTACAGGCTTGCTGTGGGGTAACTTTTTCTAATTGTTCTAACGAATGATTTAGAAATGGGCCACCTGAAGCGGTCAATAAGATTCTTGATACGCCCTGTTGCGGTTGTCCATTTCTTTCAGCCTCTAAATAATTATGAGGTAATGATTGGAAAATAGCGTTATGTTCTGAATCTACAGGTAATAATAATGCCTGATGATCACGTGCTGCTTGCATCATGATTTCACCGGACATGACCAAAGCTTCTTTATTAGCTAGCAAAACGCGTTTACCAGCTTTTACAGCCGCTAATGTTGGCAATAAACCTGCTGCACCAACAATCGCAGCCATAACCACATCCACATCAGGGTGAGATGCGATACTTACCAACCCTTCCTGATCAGTCAAAATCTCAATATTTCGTAATTCATTTTCTACAAATAAAGCTGCTAATTCATCAACTTTTTGCTTTGGAACAACTACAACTTTTGGTTGGAATTGTTTACATATATCAACCAATTCAGAAATTCGACTATGAGCGGAAACTGCAAATACTGAATACTTATCAGGATGTTGATTTAAAATTTTTAAGGTACTTTGCCCAATGGAACCGGTTACACCCAATATGCAAACAGATTGTGTCATTTATAAATCTACACCAATAAGTTTTAATATATACATTCCCGTTGCAAAAATCGGGGCTGCAGCAAGTAAAGAATCAATACGATCTAAGACACCACCATGACCAGGTAGCACACGTCCAGAATCTTTAATACCAGCACGTCGTTTAATCATTGATTCAAATAAATCACCCAAAACTGAACCAAATACTGTAATGAGTGACAATATAAGAAATAGAATTTGCTGGATTAAAGTTAAATTTAAATAATTATATTGCACAACCAACATAACCAATATAGTGGTGATAATACCACCATATAACCCTTCTACTGATTTGTTAGGACTTACGGTTGGAGCTAACTTTCTTTTACCAAATTTACGTCCAACAAAATAAGCACCACTATCTGCACCCCACACGAGCAAGAACAGATACATTAACCACCATGGTGAACTTTGCCACACGACAAAAATTGAAGTTACTGCAGCACAGACTAAAATTATGCCAATTACATACAAAGTCGCGTTATACCAACCATCAAATTCAGGAAAAGACTTGACCCAATAAACGCTTACAAGCCAAGTCAAAATTGAGGCAGACCACAACAATAAGGCAATATCATGGAAAAATAAGGCAACACCTGAAACGAATGCAACAAGCAGACCGTAGCACCAAGCTTTAGGCTTTACAGCATTTACAGTTTCACGAGGCATTAATTTATACCATTCATACCCCGCAACCCCTGCTGCTACAATCATAAGAACCAACATTGGATAATGTGATTGCGTAGCAAACATACAGCCTAAAACAACTGCGACAAGTACCAATGCGGTAACAATCCGCTCTAACATTATAAGTTCTCTATTTTCTCTTGCTGAATTTGTTCAGATGTTTTGCCAAAACGACGCTCACGCCCTGAAAAAACATTCAATGCATGATCGAATTCTTGTACTGTAAATTCTGGCCATAAAGTATCAGTAAAATACAGCTCCGCATACGCTGCTTGCCATAACAAAAAGTTAGATATGCGATAATCTCCGCCTGTACGGATCAATAAGTCCACAGCTGGCAGATCGTTTAGACTGACATATTTTTCGAACAAATCAACATTTATTTGATCAGCACCAAATTCACCACGAGAAACTGCTTCAGCAACTTGTTTTGCTGCATTTGCAATATCCCACATCCCACCATAGCTCACGGCAATAGTTAAGGTCATAGTGTCATGATGTGCTGTTTGTTGCTCTGCATCTTCCATTAAGGCAACTAAGTGTGAAGGTAATCGAGAACGATCACCGATAAAACGCAAAGCAATATTGAATTTCTTCATGCGAGGTATTTGCTCATGAATAGTTTCTTCAAGAAGCTTCATAAGCAGATCGACTTCAAATTGTGGTCGATTCCAATTTTCGCTTGAAAATGCAAAAACCGTTAAAGCACGAATACCCGTTTTTTTACAATGTTCAACGATAGGATCAAGAACATTTTTACCCTCTCGATGTCCATCGCCTTTTTGCATTTGATTTTTTTTTGCAAAGCGGTTGTTGCCATCCATGATGATGGCAACATGCTTAGGAAGATGATACTCTTCTGAATCGGTCATAAAATTTAGACCTTCATCAATTCTGCTTCTTTCGCTGCAAGACGTTTGTCTACTTCTGCAACATATTTATCTGTAATTTTCTGAATATCCTCACCTGCACGGCGCTCATCATCTTCAGAAATTTCTTTTTCTTTCAATAGCGCTTTAATATCACCCAACACATCACGGCGAATATTACGAATCGCAACTTTTGCATTTTCAGCTTCACTACGTGCAACTTTTTGCATGTCACGACGTGTTTCTTCAGTTAATGCAGGTAAAGGGACACGAATTGAATCTGCCGTAATCGGGTTTAAACCAAGATCGCTTTCACGGATTGCCTTATCAATAGCAGATACCATAGTACGTTCAAATGGTTGAACAACAAGCGTACGAGAATCTTCAATACCTACGTTTGCTACTTGATTTAAAGGCACATCAGAACCGTAGTAAGGAACCATCACACCATTTAAAATTGATGGGTGTGCACGGCCGGTACGAACTTTAGCAAACCCTTGTTCCAAAGAATCAAGAGTTTTTAACATACGCTGTTCGCTGTCTTTTTTCAGATCGTTAATCATATGATCTACCTTACTTATTTATTCAAGAATGTATTTAACAAATTTAATTTAGCGCTAGTATAAAGAGCTTTCAACAACACGTACATTATTTAGTAACGCGTGTACCCTCTTTTTCACCCATTACTACTGACAATAGCGCACCTGATTTATTCATATCAAAAACTTGTAGCGGCACATTATGGTCACGACATAAACAAATAGCTGTCAAATCCATAACACCAAGCTTTTCATCTAATACCTGATCAAAAGTTAAATGATCGTATTTAACTGCGTCTTCGTATTTACTTGGATCTTTATTATATACGCCATCTACTTTGGTTGCTTTTAGAATTAAATTCGCTTCAATTTCAATTCCGCGCAAGCATGCTGCTGTATCAGTTGTAAAGAATGGATTTCCTGTACCAGCAACAAAAACACAAACTTCGCCCTGACTCAAATAACGAATCGCATCACGACTTGAATAAGATTCTACAACCGTACCAATTGGTAATGCAGACATAAGACGAGTTCTGATATTACGGCGAACCAATGCATCACGCATAGCCAAACCGTTCATTACAGTTGCAAGCATCCCCATTTGATCGCCAGTAACACGACCAACCAAGCCATCTTTTTGCAACTGACTGCCACGATACAAGTTACCGCCACCAACAACGATACCCACTTGCACGCCCAAACCAACTAAGTGAGCAATCGAAAGGGACATTTGATCAAGAACTTGGGCATCAATACCCATATCTTTATTACCTGACAATGCCTCACCAGATAGTTTTAATAAAATGCGTGAATAACGGGGGCTAATTGTTTCCGCCATGAGTTTGCTCCAAAACCTCTTAAACTGAATGCTTTTTGAATCGTTATCGATTAGACCGACTTAATTTTAATTAACTTTGCAAATAAATCGTATTCATCCGCATCGGTGATTTCGACTTCCAACATATCGCCTGGTTGAATAGTGCTCTTATCGATATCTTCTACAAAGACATTACCGTCAATTTCCGGAGCATCCGCATAAGAACGTGCAACAGCAACAGGATATTCATCTTCCAAACTATCGACTAATACAGTCATCGTTTGACCAATACGTTTTTGCAACTTGGCAGCAGAAATTTGTTGCTGCACTTGCATAAAGCGCTCGTAACGCTCTTGCTTAATTTCTTCAGGCACATGATCGGGTAAATCATTTGCCGTAGCGCCTTCTACTGGTGAGTAGGTAAAGCAGCCTACACGATCAAGTTCAGCTTCAACTAACCAATCGAGTAATATTTGAAAATCTTCTTCAGTTTCGCCAGGGAATCCCACCACAAATGTAGAGCGAATCACAAGTTCAGGGCATTTTTCACGCCACAATTTAATTTTTTCTAGTGTATTTTCACTGTGAGCCGGACGCTTCATTAACTTAAGAATGCGCGGGCTTGCATGTTGGAATGGAATATCAAGATAAGGCAGGATTTTACCTTGTGCCATTAAGTCAATAACTGCATCGACATGTGGATATGGATAAACATAATGTAAGCGCACCCAGATGCCAAGTTGGCCTAGTGCTTCACACATATCAAAGAATTTTGTTTTAACAGGTTGGCCATTCCAGAAATCAAGCTTATATTTGGTATCTACACCATAAGCTGATGTGTCTTGAGAAATAACCAAAATTTCTTTAACACCTGCTCTTTTAAGCGCAGCAGCTTCCTCCAGTACACTTCCGACTGGACGAGAAACAAGATCGCCACGCATACTTGGAATAATACAGAAGGTACAGCGATGGTTGCAGCCTTCAGATATTTTTAAGTAAGCATAATGTTTAGGTGTTAAACGAATTCCCTGTTCAGGAATCAAATCAACAAACGGGTTATGTTTAGGCGGTGCTGGCACATATTCATGCACAGCTTCCATCACATCTTGATAAGCTGCTGCACCAGTAACCTTTAAAACGTTTGGATGCATTTGACGAATTTTATCTTCGTCTTTACCTAAGCATCCAGTAACGATTACTCGACCATTTTCACTCATGGCCTCGCCAATTGCATCTAGCGACTCTTGTACCGCAGATTCAATAAAACCACAGGTATTAACAACTACTAAATCAGCACCATCATAATCTGATGCAACTTGATAAC
>Ga0209795_10000251_pt1 | contig 46545 bp, 38 predicted proteins | sample AgamicOrMarz_FD_187166 | JGI IMG/M metagenome (GOLD analysis project Ga0209795, IMG submission 187166) | Agave microbial communities from Guanajuato, Mexico - Or.Ma.rz (SPAdes) (version 2) | ecosystem: Host-associated > Plants > Phyllosphere > Phylloplane/Leaf | place: Guanajuato, Mexico...
CAGTACTTGGGATAGTCAAATAACGGCTTGGCTGCTTGCATGTCGATGACCGGTATAAAGGATGAAAAATCGCGGGCGCGGAATATAGCACAAAAAATGATCAAATCCGACGGCTATGGTCGGAAATCGGCGGCGCACCTATCGCGAGCAGGCTCGCTCCCACCCTGGAATGCATTCTCCTGTGGGAGCGAGCCTGCTCGCGATGGCGATAGATCAGGCAACGACGAACTTATTCATCATCATCAAAGTTATAGCTACCCGGCGCCAGGTTTTCAAAGCGCGTGTACTTACCGATGAACGCCAGGCGAATAAACCCGATCGGGCCGTTCCGCTGCTTGCCGATGATGATTTCGGCGATGCCCTTGTGCTCCGTCTCGGGGTGATAGACCTCGTCGCGATACACGAACATGATCACGTCGGCGTCCTGCTCGATCGCACCCGATTCCCGCAAGTCGGAGTTCACCGGACGTTTGTTGGGGCGCTGTTCCAGGGAGCGGTTCAGCTGGGAGAGCGCCACCACCGGGCAGTTGAACTCCTTGGCCAAAGCCTTGAGGGAACGGGAGATCTCGGAAATCTCGTTGGTCCGGTTGTCGCCACTGGAGCCGGGGATCTGCATCAATTGCAGGTAGTCGATCATGATCAGGCCGATCTCACCGTGCTCACGTACCAGGCGTCGGGTACGGGCGCGCATTTCCGAGGGGCTGATGCCGGCCGTATCGTCGATGAACAGTTTGCGGTCGTTGAGCAGGTTCACTGCCGAGGTCAGGCGCGGCCAATCGTCGTCTTCCAGCTGGCCGGAACGGACCTTGGTCTGGTCGATACGCCCCAGGGAAGAAAGCATACGCATGATCAGCGATTCGCCTGGCATCTCCAGGGAGTAGACCAGGACCGCCTTGTCGCTGCGCAGCACGGCGTTTTCCACCAGGTTCATCGCAAAGGTGGTCTTACCCATCGACGGACGGCCGGCGACGATGATCAGGTCGGCCGGTTGCAGGCCACTGGTTTTCTCGTCGAGGTCGGTATAGCCGGTAGACAGGCCGGTGATCGAGTCGGCGGTGTTGAACAGCGTATCGATACGGTCGATGGCCTTGGTCAACAGCTCGTTGACCCCTACCGGGCCGCCGGTCTTCGGCCGGGCCTCGGCGATCTGGAAGATCTGCCGTTCGGCTTCGTCGAGAATTTCTTCGGCGGTACGGCCTTCAGGGTTGAACGCGCTGTCGGCGATTTCGTTGCTGATGCCGATCAGCTGACGCAAGGTCGCACGCTGGCGCACGATTTGCGCATAGGCCTTGATGTTGGCGACGGACGGCGTGTTTTTCGCCAGCTCGCCCAGGTAACCAAGGCCGCCGACCTGGGACGTCTGGCCTTCCTTGTCCAATTGCTCGGCCAGGGTCACGACGTCGATCGGCATGTTCTGATCGGCCAACTTGGCGATCGCACGGAAGATCAGGCGGTGGTCATGTCGATAGAAATCGCCGTCGGATACTTGATCGAGCACGCGTTCCCAGGCGTTGTTGTCCAGCATCAGGCCACCGAGCACGGCCTGTTCGGCCTCGATGGAATGCGGCGGCACCTTCAGGGCAGCGGTTTGCAGATCATATTGCTCAGGAGCGGTGATTTCGTTCATGGCCACAGGGATTCTGGTGATGAAAACAGGAATTGCAGAAAGACAAAGGGCACGACCTGTAAACAGGATCGTGCCCGATGTTACCGACTAGTACCCGAGGGTGCCAGCCGACAGGTGTTGCTTAGGCTGCTACCACGACAACGCGTACGGTGGCTTCAACTTCGGCGTGCAGGTGCACGGCTACGTCGAATTCGCCTACGTTGCGGATGGTGCCGTTCGGCAGACGAACTTCGCTTTTCGCAACTTCAACGCCGGAGGCGGTCAGTGCGTCAGCGATGTCGTGAGTACCGATCGAACCGAACAGCTTGCCTTCGTCGCCAGCGGTGGCAGTGATGGTCACTTCCAGCTCGGCCAGTTGGGCAGCACGGCTTTCAGCCGATGCCTTACGGTCTGCGGCGGCTTTTTCCAGCTCGGCGCGACGCTCTTCGAACGCAGCCAGGTTGGCAGCGGTCGCAGCGGTAGCCTTGCCGAAAGGCAGCAGGTAGTTACGGCCGTAACCGGCCTTAACGTTTACTTTGTCGCCCAGGTTGCCCAGGTTGGCGATTTTTTCCAGAAGGATCAGTTGCATGTGAAAATCCTCTAACTTTTAACCTTCACCGTTCGCGCTGTCGGTGTCTTTCGACACGTGACGACCGCGAAAATCAATCAGGCTGTCGACAATGGCCAGAACCACGAGCAACGGATAGATCAGCTGCATGAACAACAGCAGCGTGACGTACAACCCCACCAGCCAGAAACCGGCCAATCGCTTCTGCCCGACCAGCCCGTGAATCAGGGCCAGCCCGGCGAACACCAGCGGTACACTGCACAACGGCGTCAACATGGCCATCTGTGCACCGAGATTCGGGCCCAGAAGCATCAACGCCAGCAGTAACATCGCCGGCCCCAGCGGGATGCGGATGGCGCGAAACTCGCGACCGAAACCACCCGGGTTGTACAACAACGCCTGCCAATGCCGCCCGACAATCAGGCTCAGCACGCTGACGATCTGCAACAAGGCCGCAATCAGTCCGGTCAGGACCGGTGCAATCAGGGACGCGAAACGCGCTTGCTCATCAACCGACAATTGCTTGTAGGTCTCACCAAGAAGCGCCGGCATGACCTTTATGAGGGCCTGCGCGAGCATCTCGATCTGGGCCGCAAACGCGACCCCGAGCACCACTGAAAACACCACTCCGATCACTACGCTGACCAGCAGCGTGCGGACCCAGGATTCGCTTGCGCGCAAAACCAACGCAAGCACCGCAGAGCCCAGCAGCACCAGAAGTGCCCGTGGGTCATCGGCATACAGCCACCAGATCAAGGCCGGCAGCAGTCCCAGCGACAGAACGCCCAGGGCGTCCGTCAATCCGCGCCGCAGCAGCACAAGGCTCCCGGCGGCAGCACCCAACCAATACAACAACGGCAATGTTGCACATCCGGCCACCACGAGAGTGGCCTGCATTCGGCCTCGCATGATGAACTCAGCTAAGGCGCGCATGCATTCAATCCTTTGCTACTTGTCGACTGCCCGGTCTCAGCGGCCGTGGCTGTCGGTGTAGGCCAGCAGGGCCAGGAAGCGGGCGCGCTTGATAGCGGTGGCCAGCTGACGCTGATAACGAGCTTTGGTACCGGTGATGCGGCTTGGAACGATTTTGCCGGTCTCGGATACGTAGGCTTTCAGAGTGTTGAGATCTTTGTAGTCGATCTCTTTCACGTCTTCAGCGGTGAAGCGGCAGAATTTACGACGACGGAAGAAACGTGCCATGTGATTGGCTCCTTAAAAGGTCCGTGGATTACTCGTCAGCGTTATCGCTGTTGTCGCTGTCGCTATCGCTGTCATCGCCATCGGCGCTGTCAGAGTGCTCAGGACGGTCGCGACGCTCACGGCGCTCACTGCGGTTTTCTTCAGCCTTGAGCATCTCGGATTGGCCGGTAACGGCTTCGTCGCGACGGATGACCAGGTTACGGATCACAGCATCGTTGTAGCGGAAGTTGTCTTCCAGCTCGGCCAGGGCCTTGCCGGTGCACTCAACGTTCAGCATCACGTAGTGAGCCTTGTGAACATTGTTGATTGCATAGGCCAGTTGACGACGGCCCCAGTCTTCCAGACGGTGGATTTTGCCGCCGTCTTCTTCGATCAGCTTGGTGTAACGCTCAACCATGCCGCCGACTTGCTCGCTTTGATCCGGGTGGACCAAAAAGATGATTTCGTAATGACGCATGAATGCTCCTTACGGGTTGTAGCCTGCCGCTCAAAAACGGTCAGACAAGGAGTGAATGACACTTATGGACTTGAGGACGCTAGACACATAAGTGCCTGCCATCACAGCAAGGGGCGCAATTGTAGAGAAGGGTCGAGGGCGGCGCAAGGAAATTGGTGATTATTTGAACAGCAATCGTCACCCATACACAAAACCAACTGTGGGAGCGAGCCTGCTCGCGATGAGGCCAAGCCAGTCAACGCATGCGCTGAATGACACACCGCTATCGCGAGCAGGCTCGCTCCCGCAGGGACTGCAACCGGATCAGGATTTCTTGGCGACCGTAGCCGCCTTGGCCCCACGCTGACGCATCGCCTCGAACAGACACACCCCGGTCGCCACCGAGACGTTGAGACTGCTGACGCTGCCAGCCATCGGCAGTTTCACCAGGTAGTCGCAGTGCTCGCGAGTCAGGCGGCGCATGCCTTTGCCTTCGGCGCCCATGATCAGGATGGTCGGGCCAGTGAGGTCCTGGTCGTAGATACTGACTTCGGCCTCGCCCGCCGTGCCGACGATCCACAAGCCGCGCTGCTGGAGCTTTTCCAGGGTGCGGGCCAGGTTGGTCACGGCCACCAGCGGAATGACTTCCGCCGCGCCGCAGGCGACTTTACGCACCACCGGCGTCAGGGTCGCCGACTTGTCCTTGGGCACGATCACCGCCAGTGCCCCGGCGGCGTCCGCCGAACGCAAGCAGGCGCCGAGGTTGTGCGGATCCGTCACACCGTCCAGCACCAGCAGCAAGGGCGCGCCCTCGGTGCGGTCGAGCAACTCGTCGAGCATCGCCTCGCCCCAGACCTGGCTCGGGCTGACTTCGGCCACGACGCCCTGATGGACACCTTCGACCCAGGCATCCATCTCACGCCGTTCAGCCTGGCCGACCGCCACGCGATTTTCGTTGGCCAGTTCGACCAGGGTCTGGACCCGTGGCTCGCTGCGGCCTTCGGCCAACCAGATCTGCTTGACCCGCTTGGGGTGATGACGCAGCAACGCTTCCACGGCATGCACGCCGTAGATTTTTTCCAACTGACTCATGACTTGGCCTTGGGTTTACGCGCCCCGCCACTCTTGGCCGGGGCCGAGCCCGCTTTCGACGGGCCTTTACGGTGTTTGCTCGGTTTACTGGCCGCCTTGTCCGGAGCCGACCGTCCGGCCTTTCCGGACGCCGCTTTGCCGCCGTTCTTGGCTTCGGCCAGCAATGCCTGCTTCATCTCGCGGCTTTTGCGCACTTCGGCGTTTTTCGCTGCGGCATCGCTCGGGCGATAGGCTTCGACAACTTTTTCCTTGGCCGGACCGCGACGCCCGGACTTGGACGAAGCAGGTTCGGCAGCAGTCTTGGCTGCTGGCGCGGAGGTTTCGGTACCGCGCTTCTTACGGCCAATCGGCGCACTGATGGTTTTTTCCGCCATCTCGAAGTCGATCTTGCGCTCGTCCAGGTCGACACGCATCACCCGCACTTCGACGGTATCGCCCAGACGGAAGCTGCGACCGGTGCGCTCGCCCGCCAGACGGTGATGCACAGGGTCGAAGTGGTAGTAATCGGCCGGCAGCGCGGTGACATGCACCAGGCCTTCGACGTAGATATCGGTCAGCTCGACGAACAGGCCGAAACCGGTCACGGCCGTGATCACGCCTGGGAACGACTCACCCACGCGATCCTTCATGTATTCGCACTTGAGCCAGTTCACCACGTCGCGAGTCGCTTCGTCGGCACGCCGCTCGCTCATCGAGCACTGCTCGCCAAGCTGCTCCAGGGCCGCCTCGTCGTACGGATAGATACGCGCTTTCGGAATGGTCATCGCACCGGCACGCTTGACGTGCGGGGTGTTCATCTTCGAATGGATCACGCTGCGGATCGCCCGGTGCGTGAGCAGGTCCGGGTAGCGGCGGATCGGCGAAGTGAAGTGGGTATAGGCTTCGTAATTCAGGCCGAAGTGGCCCTGGTTGTCCGCGCTGTACACCGCCTGGCTCAACGAGCGCAGCATCACGGTCTGGATCAGGTGGAAATCCGGACGATCCTTGATGCTGGCCAGCAGCGCCTGGTAATCCTTGGGCGTCGGACCTTCCTTGCCTTTGTGCAGCGACAGACCCAGCTCACCGAGGAATGCGCGCAATTTTTCCAGGCGCTCCGGCGGCGGACCGTCATGGACCCGGTACAGCGCAGGAATCTCGTGCTTCTTCAGGAATTCGGCGGTGGCCACGTTGGCCGCCAGCATGCACTCCTCGATCAACTTGTGCGCGTCGTTACGCACGGTCGGTCGGATCTCGGCGATCTTGCGCTCGGAACCGAAGATGATCCGGGTTTCCTGGGTCTCGAAATCAATCGCGCCACGGGCATGGCGTGCTCCCAGCAGCACCTTGTACAAGGCATAGAGCTGCTTGAGATCCGGCAACACTTCTTTGTATTCGCCACGCAGCTTGCGCGACTCGGCCAGCTTCGGCGTCTCGAGCATCGCGCTGACCTTGTTGTACGTCAGGCGGGCGTGGGAATGGATCACCGCTTCGTAGAAGCAGTAGTCGGTCATTTCGCCGGATTTGGAGATGTTCATCTCGCAAACCATGGCCAGGCGATCGACATGGGGATTGAGCGAACACAGGCCGTTGGACAATTGCTCAGGCAACATCGGCACGACACGCTCGGGGAAATACACCGAGTTGCCACGGACCTGGGCCTCGGCGTCCAGCGCCGAACCGAGTTTCACGTAGCTGGATACGTCGGCAATCGCCACGTACAGCTTCCAGCCACCGGAGAACAGGCGCAGCTTGCCCGGACGGGCTTCGCAGTAGACGGCGTCGTCGAAGTCCCGGGCATCCTCGCCATCGATAGTGACGAACGGCAGGTGACGCAGGTCGATGCGCTTCTCTTTGTCCTTCTCTTCGACTTCCGGCTTGAGCTTGGCGGCCTCTTTGAGGACCGCTTCAGGCCAGACGTGAGGAATGTCATAGGTACGCAGGGCAACGTCGATTTCCATGCCCGGCGCCATGTAGTTGCCGACCACTTCCACCACGTCACCTTGCGGCTGGAAGCGCGGGGTTGGCCAGTGGGTGATCTTCACCTCGACGAACTGACCGACCTTGGCGTCGGCATTGCGGCCCGGAGTGACCAGCACTTCCTGCTGGATCTTCGGGTTGTCGGCGACGACAAAGCCAATGCCGCCTTCTTCGAAGTAACGGCCGACGATGCTTTCGTGGGCGCGGGACACCACTTCGACGATCACGCCTTCACGACGACCGCGGCGGTCCAGACCGGACACCCGGGCCAGGGCCCGGTCGCCGTCGAACACCAGGCGCATCTGCGCCGGGCTCATGAACAGGTCGTCACTGCCGTCGTCCGGGATCAGGAAGCCGAAGCCATCGCGGTGACCGGCGATGCGCCCCAGGATCAGGTCGAGCTTGTCCACCGGCGCGTAAGTGCCGCGGCGGGTGTAGATCAGTTGAGCGTCGCGTTCCATGGCGCGCAGACGGCGGCGCAGGGCTTCGAGCTGGTCTTCGGTGGTCAGACCGAATTCTTCGACCAACTGCTCGCGGCTGGCGGGCGAACCCCGATCGGCGAGGTGCGCCAGGATCAGTTCGCGGCTGGGAATAGGGTTTTCATATTTTTCCGCTTCACGAGCGGCCTCGGGATCGAGGGACTGCCAATCGGCCATTAGAGAGTTTTCACCTTGTCTATATGCGGGTTAGTTTGGCATAGGCTTAATGAAACGGGAAATTTCAGGGATCTGAATCGCCTTTCTGTTGCCCTTCGACCCTTCTTTGGAGCCTGTGATCGCGCCACTCGTGAAATTTCCAGGTTTTTTTATCAAGAGGGGTTTACAGTTAAAAACACGCTCCGTATAGTGCGCGCCATCGACGACGTACACACGTTGCCGATCTGCCCAGATGGTGAAATTGGTAGACACGCCAGCTTCAGGTGCTGGTGACCGCAAGGTCGTGGAAGTTCGAGTCTTCTTCTGGGCACCAATTTCAAGCAGTAGATCAGCTGGTCTACGCGCTTCACAAAAACCCGCGAAAGCGGGTTTTTGCATTTCTATCCCCTACAAATTCATTTTGGTAATTACTAAAACAAAAACAGGGGTTTACAGATTAAAACGCGCTCCGTATAGTGCGCCACATCAACAGCGGCAACGCTGAAGATGCTGCCCAGATGGTGAAATTGGTAGACACGCCAGCTTCAGGTGCTGGTGACCGCAAGGTCGTGGAAGTTCGAGTCTTCTTCTGGGCACCAATTCAAGCTTCAAGGTTACGACCTTGGATCTCCCAAAAACCCGCGAAAGCGGGTTTTTGCGTTTTCAGGGGTTTGAATTTACCGCCAGAACCGCATGAACCGCATGAACCGCTATCGCGAGCAGGCTCGCCCCCACAGTTGATCCCGGATGTTCAATCGGGCCAATGTGGGAGCGAGCCTGCTCGCGATGAAGCCAGCCCAGCCATCAAGCCCTGAACTGCCCCAGGCTCGCCTTCAACTGTGCCGCCAGACTGTCCAGCACCTTGCCGCTGGCCGTGGTTTCGACCACCGCCTGAGCCGCTTTTTCAGCCTGGACGTGAATGGTTTCGACCCTTGCGCGTACCGCTTGCGCGCCCTGGGCCTGATGGGCCGCCGCCTGGGTCGCCAGACCGATGGCCGCGTGCACCTGCTCGACAGAAGCCTGAACCGATTGCTGCAAGCGCGCACTGTCACGCAGCACCAGCAAGCCTTCGCCGGCCTGACGCCCGGCCTGCCCGATCGCCGCCACCGCTTCACGCGCGCCCTGCTGCAACGCCACGATATGGGCCTGAATGTCGCCGGTGGAGCTTTGGGTCTTGCTTGCCAGCGCCCGCACCTCATCCGCCACCACCGCAAAACCACGCCCGGTTTCCCCGGCCCGCGCCGCTTCGATGGCCGCGTTCAAGGCCAGCAGGTTGGTCTGCTCGGCGATGCCATGGATCACCGTCAGCACCACCTCAATCTGCTCGCTTTGCTGCGCCAGCCGCTCGATGACTTTCGCCCCGGTATCCACCTGTCCAGCCAACGCCTCGATCAAACCGCTGACCTTGGCTGACGTGCGAGTGTTTTCATCGGTGGCCTGGCGAATCTCCACCACTTGCTGCAAGGCCGCCTGCATGGCCTGGCTTTCCGATTGCGCTTCATCCGCCATTTGCGACAGCGCACGCAGGCTCTCGGCGACCTCGTCACGCTGCATCCCGGCCGCCGCATCGGCGCCGGAGTTGCGCAACGTCATCGCGCCGATTTCCACCCCCGTACGCTGGGCCACGTCGCCCGCTTCACGCACGATGGGCTGCAACTTATCCACAAACCGATTGACCGCCGAGGCCATGTCGCCGATTTCGTCCTTGCTGCTGATTTGCACGCGCTTGGTCAGGTCACCCTCGCCCGCCGCCAGATCATTCATCGCCGCGATCAACAGCTTCAGGCGATTGACCACCCGGCGCCCCAGCACCACGGCCAACAGCAGCAACACACCGGCGCCCACCAGCGCCAGCCCCAGGCCGATGCGCCAGCGCAGGGTGCCGGCAGCTTCCTGGACGGTGCTGGCGGTATTGGTCTGCATTTGCGTGGCGGTGGCCTGGGCTGATTGCAGGCGACCGCGCATGGCCGCGGCGCTGTCGGCCGCTGCGCCCTTGAGACTGTCGCCGACCAACTGGTCGCTGCTGGCAATCAATGCCGAGAATCGCTGGTCCAGCGCCTTCAGGTCGGTTTCAACCGAGGCCGTGGAAACCCCCATCAACACCTTGCCGATCTCAACGCCATTGGGGTTGATCGAGGCCTCGATGTAGTACACAGAGGGATCGTTCTTCGCCGCATCCAGGACTTTGTCCAGCGCCCGCTCACCCTTGCCCTTTTCCAGCAAGGCCTTGTTGATCGGGTTTTCCCGGTTCAGGTAGCGGGTCAGGTGCTCACCGGCCGCGTCGTCATAAATCACGAACAGCACGTTGGGATTACGCTGGGCCCGACGGGCGAACTCGGACAGCGTAGGGACGTCACTGTCCCACATGGCGCGAGGCGCAACGGAAGCGAGGAGCTGCGCCATATCGTTGGCGGAATCCCTCAAGTCCTTTTCCAACGTGCCACGCAACTGCGCCTGTTCGTCTTTCAGACGAGCCGAGAGACCGGCATTCAGGCGTTGGCGGGTATTGGCGGACAGAGTGTCCAGGCTCGAGGTGACCTCGCGCCCGGCCTGCTCCAGCTCGCCAGACAGTTTCTGGCTATCAGCGCCCAGGCGCGAACCCAGGTCAGCCTCCAGCGCCGTGACCGTGCTACGGGTCAGCGCAACAGCCACCAACACTTGCACCAAAAGCGCGATACCAAGGGTAACGAACACCGGCCGTAGCAAACGGCTTTGTAACAGTGAGAGAACAGCCGACACGGGAAATCCCTCTACCAAACGCCATTAATTTGATGGCACTCGTCAAGAGATGCCTGTAATGGACATTCATAGCAAGTGTCGTGCCGCCGGGCAGCCAGAAACGACAAAGGACCCAAACGAGGGTCCTTTGCTTTTTACATCAACGAGTTATCAGCCGAATGGATGACGCAGGACGATGGTTTCGTTGCGGTCCGGCCCCGTCGAAATAATGTCGATCGGTGCACCGACCAACTCTTCGACGCGCTTGATGTAGTTGCGGGCGGCCACTGGCAGCTCTTCCAGGGTCTTGGCACCCACGGTCGACTCAGCCCAGCCTGGCATCTGCTCGTACACCGGCTCCAGGCCGATGTAGCTGTCGGCGTCGGTCGGTGCGTCGATGACGGCGCCGTCCTGATTCTTGTAGCCCACGCAGATGTTGATGGTTTCCAGGCCGTCCAGAACGTCCAGCTTGGTCAGGCACAGGCCCGAGATGCTGTTGACGTCGATGGCGCGACGCAGGATCACGGCATCGAACCAGCCGCAACGACGGGCACGCCCGGTGGTGGCACCGAACTCATGACCGCGCTTGGCCAGGAAGGCGCCAACGTCGTCGAACAGCTCGGTCGGGAACGGGCCCGAGCCGACGCGGGTGGTGTAGGCCTTGGTGATACCCAGGATGTAGTCCACGTACATCGGCCCGAAACCCGAACCGGTGGCAATGCCGCCGGCGGTGGTGTTGGAGCTGGTGACGTACGGGTAGGTGCCGTGGTCGATGTCCAGCAACGAGCCCTGGGCACCTTCGAACATGATGTCCTTGCCGGCGCGACGCAGCTCGTGCAGTTCGGCGGTGACGTCGAGCATCATCGGCTTGAGCAGCTCGGCGTACTCCATGCATTCGTCCAGGGTTTTCTGGAAGTCGATGGCTGGCTCTTTGTAGTAATTGACCAGGACAAAGTTGTGGTAGTCCAGCAATTCGCCCAGCTTGGCGGCGAAACGCTCACGGTGGAACAGGTCACCGATGCGCAGGCCACGACGGGCCACTTTGTCTTCGTAAGCCGGGCCGATACCACGGCCGGTGGTGCCGATCTTCAGCTCGCCACGGGCCTTTTCACGGGCCTGGTCCAGCGCAACGTGGTAGGACAGGATCAGCGGGCAGGACGGGCTGATGCGCAGGCGCTCGCGCACCGGTACGCCCTTCTCTTCCAGCTTGATGATTTCCCGCAGCAGCGCGTCGGGCGCTACCACCACACCGTTGCCGATCAGGCACTGCACGCCTTCGCGCAGCACGCCCGACGGGATCAGGTGCAGAACGGTCTTTTCACCGTCGATCACCAGGGTGTGGCCTGCGTTGTGGCCACCCTGGTAGCGCACTACGGCGGCAGCATGTTCGGTCAGCAGATCAACGATCTTGCCTTTGCCCTCATCACCCCACTGGGTGCCCAGGACTACGACATTCTTACCCATAACACTTGTCCTCATTCGCGCAAACTTGGTGCCGGCCGCAGCCGGCGGGAAAACTCAAGAAGCCAGCGGCAATACTTGCCAAAGCCCGTTCTGCTGAATCAATTGCCGGTCGCAGTCCGCTTCACGGGCGGCGGCCAATGGTTGCCCGGGCAACGCCTGGACGACACGCTGACCCTCACTGCGCAACTGGCAGACCGCCTGCCAGAGTGCCGCATCCGTACTGTCAGGCATCCAGATACCGCCAGACGGTAGCTCGATTTCAGCACGCCCCAGGGTCACCAGGGTTTTCAAATCGGTAGAGAAGCCAGTCGCCGGACGGGCGCGACCGAAGTCGGCGCCGATATCGTCGTAGCGACCGCCCTGGGCAATGGACTGTCCCACGCCCGGCACGAACACCGCGAACACGACGCCGGTGTGGTAGTGATAACCGCGCAACTCGCCCAGATCGAAGTACAGCGGCAGCTCAGGGAAGCGCACCGACAGCCGCTCGGCAATCGCCAGCAGGTCGTCCAGGGCCGCCAGCACCGGTGCCGGCGCATTGGCCAGGCGCTCACGGGCAGCGGCCAGCACTTCACGACCGCCACACAGGTCGACCAACGCCCGCAACATGCCCGACAGGTCGGCCGGCAGGCCTTCGGTCAGGCTGATGACTTCGTCGATGGCCTTGCGCTGCAGGGCGTCGAACAGCTGTTGTTCCACTTCGCCGGACAGACCGGCCGCACGGGCCAGGCCGCGATAGATGCCGACATGACCCAGATCCATGTGGACATCCGGCACGTGGGCCAGTTGCAGCATAGCCAACATCAGGCTGATGACTTCTACGTCGCTTACGGGGCTGGCGTCGCCATACAGCTCGGCGCCCAATTGGATCGGGCTGCGCGAGGACGACAAGGCGCGCGGCTGGGCATGCAGCACACTGCCGGCGTAGCACAAGCGACTCGGGCCTTCACGACGCAGGGTGTGGGCATCGATGCGCGCCACTTGCGGCGTGATGTCGGCCCGAAAGCCCATCTGCCGGCCCGACTGTGGGTCGATAACCTTGAAGGTGCGCAGATCCAGGTCCTGGCCCGCGCCGGTCAGCAGGGATTCCAGGTACTCGATATGCGGCGTCACGACGAACTCGTAACCCCAGCTCTGGAACAGATCCAACACCTGCCGGCGCGCTACTTCGATACGCGCGGCTTCCGGTGGCAGTACTTCTTCGATGCCATCTGGCAGCAGCCAGCGGTCTACCGTTGCCATTACGCCATTCCCCTATGGTTCGGGCGGCCAGCCCTCGGGCAAGCCTTGAGTGAAGCAGAAAGTGCCTGGCCCGCGCACAAAACACGCGCAAGGGCGACGTGACGAATGGCCCGCAATCGGCCTCGTCCGGCACTTTCCTCGAAAAACCTGTCGAGTCGTTCAACCCGACGCCTGCAACTTGAAACCACAATCGAACGTGCAGACGCAAAAAAGCCGGGAATTTCCCGGCTGCCGCATCATACACACGTTTTCCCGAAGGATCACCCTACCCGACGTTTTAGCCGCCGGGCGGAGTGCTCCTAGGCTTTGTACGAAAAGTGCCTGCGCGACGATCATGCTGCGTTGAAACAGGCTCGCGCGCGAGTCCGATCGGAATGCTCATTGACAGCCAGTCAAGTCGAGCGCGACCCCGGCCGTTCCTCACCTGTTTTCGCCTTGCCTGATCGCCGCTCGGCGACTTTTCGTACAAACCCTGGTCAACGGCGCATCAAGGCTTGGACTTCTCCAGGAACCGGAAGAAGTCGCTGCTTGGGTCCAGGACCATGACGTCGGATTTGTTCGCGAAGCTTTCACGGTAGGCCTGCAGGCTACGGTAGAACGCGTAGAAGTCCTGATCCTGGCCGTAGGCCTTGGCGTAGATCGCAGCGGCCTGGGCGTCGCCATCACCCCGGACCTCTTCCGACTCACGGTAGGCTTCGGCCAGCAGCACGCGACGTTGGCGATCGGCGTCGGCACGGATGCCTTCGGCCAGCTCGTTACCCTTGGCGCGGTGCTCGCGGGCTTCACGTTCACGCTCGGTGCTCATGCGTTCGAACACGCTGCGATTCACCTCCTTCGGCAGATCGATGGCCTTGACCCGGACGTCGACCACTTCGATGCCCAGTTCCTTCTCGGCCATCGCGTTCAGCGAACGGGTGATGTCGGCCATGAGCGCATCACGCTCGCCGGACACCACCTCGTGCAGCGTGCGCTTACCGAACTGGTCACGCAGGCCCGATTCCAGGCGACGGGACAGACGTTCGTCGGCGATCTGCTTGAGGCCGGAAGTCGCGGTGTAGAAGCGCTCGGCATCCTTCACGCGCCACTTGGCGTAGGCGTCCACCATCACGGCTTTCTTTTCCAGCGTCAGGAAGCGTTGCGTCGGCGCATCCAACGTCATCAGGCGGGCGTCGAACTTGCGCACCTTGTTGACGTACGGCACTTTCACATGCAGCCCCGGCTGGACATCCGCCTGGACCACGCGACCGAATTGCAGCAACACCGCGCGCTCGGTCTGAGACACGATGTAGAAGCAGTTCCAGGCAGCGATCGCCACGACGACGCCGACAATAAGGGCGATCAGCGATTTATTGCTCATCAGCGACTCTCCCTGGTACGTGCTTGCTGTTGTTGCAGGTCCGCCGCCGCACGGGTGTTGGCTTCATTGCTGGCGCTCGACGTGGTGGCCGGCGCGGGACTGGTGTTGCGACTGCCCTCGACCATCTTGTCCAGCGGCAGGTACAGCAGGTTGCTCTGGCCGTTCTTGTTGCCGGTCACGAGGACTTTGCTGGTGTTGCTGAAGACTTCCTGCATGGTGTCCAGGTACAGGCGCTGACGGGTCACTTCAGGCGCCTTGCGGTACTCGGCCACCAGCTTGGTGAAGCGATCGGCCTCACCCTTGGCGCGCGAGACCACTTCGTCGCGGTAACCGTTGGCATCTTCGATGATGCGCTGGGCCTGGCCACGAGCCTCCGGCACGACGCCGTTGGCATAGGTTTCAGCCTGGTTGCGCGAACGCTGCTCGTCTTCACGGGCACGGATCACGTCGTCAAAGGCTTCCTGGACTTCACGCGGCGCCGCGGCGCTCTGCACGTTGACCTGGGTCACGGTGATGCCGGTGCGATAGGTGTCGAGGAACCGTTGCAGGCGCTCCTTGATCTCGCTGGCCATCAATTCACGGCCTTCGGTCAGCACCTGGTCCATGGCGGTGGAACCCACCACATGGCGCAGGGCGCTTTCGGTTGCGTGTTGCAGGCTGATTTCCGGCTGGTCGACGTTCAGCACGAAGTCCTGCAGGTTGGTGATCTTGTACTGCACGGTCAGCGGCACTTCGACGATGTTTTCATCTTCGGTGAGCATCTGGCCCTGCTTGGTGTAGGCACGCTCGCGCGTGACGTTCTCCATGTACTTCTGATCGATTGGCGGGAAGTAGATGTTCAGGCCCGGGCCAACCGTCTCGTAGTACTTGCCGAAGCGCAGCACCACGGCCTGTTCCTGCTCGTCCACGACATAAACGGCGCTGTACAGCCAGACAGCCGCGAGCACGACGAGACCGATGCCGAGCAGGCCGAAACCGCCGCCCTTGCCCGGACGACCGCCGCCATCGTCACCGCGTTTCTTACCACCACCGAACAAACCGTTCAGGCTTTCCTGCAGCTTGCGGAAGGCCTCGTCGAGATCCGGTGGCCCCTTGCGGTCGCCGTTGTTACGACGCTTGCCGCCCCAGGGATCCTGATTATTCGAGTTGCCACCCGGCTCATTCCAAGCCATAGCGCTCTCCATCTGATAAAGCAAAGACGCACCCACGGCGCGCCGGCCAATGCTACAGAATGCCTGACACAGCTATCTCAGGCTTTTATTGCAAAGTGTGTTGCTCGATGAATTCCATCGGTTGCAGCCCTTCGCGACTGACCAGTCGGTTCAGTTCCGACCGGGGCAGGCGAACCGCCAGCAGGCAGACGCCCTCGTCGTCGTGTTCTTCTTTCTGCACCGCCCCCAGCTCAAAGAACTGGGCGCGCAGCCGGGCGAAACGCTGCGGCAGTTTCAAGGTGCCGACAAACAGATCGTCGCCCAGCAACTCGGCCACCGCCTGCTTGAGCAGGTCCAGGCCGGTACCGTCGCGGGCCGACAACCAGACCCGTTGCGGCTTGCCATCGGCATCGCGCTGGATCTGTGGCTCTACCCCTTCGAGCAAATCGAGTTTGTTGTATACCTCGAGGATCGGCAAGTCCTGGGCCCCGATCTCGCCCAGCACCACCATCACCTGCTCGATCTGCAGCATGCGGTCCGGTTCGGCGGCATCGATCACGTGCAGCAACAAGTCGGAATTGCTCGACTCTTCGAGCGTAGCCCGGAAAGCCTCGACCAGCTTGTGCGGCAGGTGGCGGATGAAGCCCACGGTGTCGGCCAGCACGATCGGCCCCAGGTCGTCCAGGTCGAGCCGGCGCAGGGTCGGGTCGAGCGTGGCGAACAGCTGGTCGGCGGCGTAGACGTCGGATTGGGTGACGTTATTGAACAGGGTCGATTTGCCGGCGTTGGTATAGCCCACCAGTGAAACCGTCGGGATTTCCGCGCGCTTACGACCACGGCGCGACTGCTCGCGCTGGCTGCGGACTTTCTCCAGCCGCCCCTTGATCTGCCGCAGGCGCACCCGCAACAGGCGCCGGTCGGTCTCCAGCTGGGTTTCACCCGGGCCGCGCAGGCCGATACCGCCCTTTTGCCGCTCAAGGTGAGTCCAGCCGCGAACCAGCCGCGTACTCATGTGCTCAAGCTGGGCCAGTTCGACCTGGAGCTTGCCTTCATGGGTACGGGCGCGTTGGGCAAAGATATCGAGGATCAGCCCGGTACGGTCGATCACGCGACACTCGAAGACACGTTCGAGGTTACGTTCCTGACTGGGCGTGAGGATGTGATTGAAAATCACCAGATCGACCTGTTCGGCCTTGACCAGGTCGCGTAGTTCTTCGACCTTGCCACTGCCGATCAGGAACTTGGCCGTTGGCCGATGACGCGGCACGTTGAAAAACGCGACGGTCTCGGCGCCGGCCGAAAGTGCCAATTCCTGAAACTCCTGCGGATCTTCGCGCGCCTCAGGGTCCTGTCCATCCAAGTGAACGAGAATTGTCCGTTCACCACCACCGTGGCGCTCAAAGAACAAAGGAGACTCCTATCAGGCGTTACCCGGCTCAGCATCGCCGCCTTCGGATTCGGTTGCGCTAGGCAGACGAATCGGACGAACCGGCACTACTGTCGAGATAGCGTGCTTGTAGACCATCTGGCTGACGGTGTTTTTCAGAAGGATGACGAACTGGTCGAAAGACTCGATCGTGCCTTGCAGTTTGATCCCGTTGACCAGATAGATGGACACCCCAACTTTCTCTTTACGTAAAGTGTTCAAGTAAGGGTCTTGTAGCGAATGCCCTTTTGACATGTGCCGCACTCCTTTAAGGATCAATAATAAAAATCGGAATCAGATGGCTTGGACCGTCACACCCCCAAGGATAGACGGCAATTGCAAGGACTCAGCTCAATATGGAGATGGTCCCGAGGTATTTCAAGGCGCGTGGCAGATTGTCGCAATCGAGACTGTCAAGCCAATGCAGATCAGTCCAACTGCGCAGCCAGGTGAACTGGCGCTTCGCCAATTGGCGCGTGGCAATGATCCCCCGCTCCTGCATCTCGGCTGACGTCAGCTTGCCGTCCAGGTAATCCCAGACCTGTCGATAACCCACCGCACGTATAGACGGCAACCCGGCATGCAGGTCACTTCGCTCACGCAGGGCTACGACCTCGTCGATGAATCCCTGTTCCAACATTAATGTGAATCTTTGTTCGATACGCCGATGCAGCACCTGCCGGTTCGCCGGAGCGATGGCCAGATTCGCGACAGTATAGGGCAATTGTTGCAGTCCCGAAGCGGCTGCTTCAGTACTTTGCGCAGATTGTCGTCGGCGCAGGGCGGTCATGCTCTGGCCACTGACCCGATAAACCTCCAAGGCCCGGCTGAGCCGCTGCGGGTCGTTGGGGTGAATTCGCGCCGCCGATTCCGGATCGATGACCGCCAATTGTTCGTGCAACGCCTGCCAGCCAAGGCGCGCAGCCTCTTCTTCGATCTGCGCACGCACCTCGGGATCGGCCGCCGGCATGTCCGCCAGCCCATCGACCAAGGCCTTGTAGTAGAGCATGGTGCCGCCCACCAGCAGCGGAATCTTGCCCCGCGCGGTGATCTCGGCCATGGCCTGCAGCGCATCGCGGCGGAAATCGGCCGCCGAATAGGCCTCGGCTGGGTCGAGAATATCGATCAGTCGATGGGGAAATTCAGCCAGCAGCTCTTTGGACGGTTTGGCGGTGCCGATGTCCATGCCCCGGTAGACCAGGGCCGAATCGACGCTGATCAGCTCGCAGGGCAGGACCTTGGTCAGCTCGATGGCCAGGTCGGTCTTGCCCGCGGCAGTCGGGCCCATCAGGAATATCGCCGGAGGCAGCTGGCTCATCAACGACCGCGCAAGAACAGTTTGTCCAGGTCGTCCAGGCCCAATTGGGTCCAGGTCGGCCGGCCATGGTTGCATTGACCGCTGCGCTCGGTGTTTTCCATGTCCCGCAGCAAGCCGTTCATTTCCGGCAAGGCCAGACGCCGGTTGGCGCGGATCGCGCCGTGGCAGGCCATGGTGCCGAGCAGCTCGTTCAAATGTGCCTGGATCCGGTCGCTGGTGCCGTACTCCATCAGGTCTGCCAGCACGTCGCTGACCAACCGATTGGCCTCGGCCTGTTTCAACAACGCTGGAATCTGGCGGATCGCCAGGGTTTCCGGGCCCAGGCGCTGCAACTCGAAGCCCAGACGCTGGAACCAGCTCACATGCTCTTCGGCGCAATCGGCCTCGCGCTGGCTGACGGCCAGGGATTCGGGCACCAACAGCGGCTGGCCACTCAAGCCTTCGCTGGCCATGGCGATTTTCAGCCGCTCGTACATGATCCGCTCGTGGGCGGCGTGCATGTCCACCAGCACCAGGCCCTGGGCGTTTTCCGCAAGGATGTAGATGCCCTTGAGCTGCGCCAGGGCGTAGCCCAGCGGCGGAATGTCGCCCTGGCCGTCAGGCAACGCGGGCGCTGCGCTTTCCGGCAACGGTTTGAAGAACTCGCGATAGGCCGCCTGGGCCTCGGCGGCTGGCACGTTCGATTGCGGGCGCGGAGTGTATTGGTACTGATAGCCACCGCCTGCACCGCTGCCCGGCGCGTTGTAGCTCGGTTGGGCCTGGGGCTGTTCCAACAACGTATTGGATGCCAGGCGCATTTCGCCCTGGGGCCCGAATTCGCCGGCCTCAAGCCCAGTCGGCCGGACCATGCCGGCCACCGCAGCCGGCGCCGCCAGTTGATCTTCCGGCCGCACATCGCCCAGGGCCCGGTGCAAGGTGCCGTAGAGGAAATCGTGGACCATGCGCCCGTCGCGGAACCGCACTTCGTGCTTGGTCGGGTGCACGTTGACGTCGACCACCGAAGGGTCGACTTCGAAAAACAGCACGAAGGTCGGATGCCGACCGTTGAACAGCACATCGCGATAAGCCTGGCGCACCGCGTGGGCCACCAGTTTGTCGCGCACGGCCCGGCCGTTCACGTAGAAATACTGCAAGTCCGCCTGACTACGGGAGAACGTCGGCAGCCCGACCCAGCCCCACAGATGCAGACCATTGCGTTCCACCTCGATGGGCAATGCCTGCTCCAGGAAACCTGAGCCGCACACCGCGCCCACGCGCCGGGCACGGGCCGCATCGTCATGGGCCTCGTGCAGGCTAAGGACGGTTTTGCCGTTGTGACGCAAATGGAACGCCACGTCAAAACGCGCCAGGGCCAGGCGCTTGATGACTTCTTGCAGGTGATCGAATTCGGTTTTCTCGGCCTTGAGGAACTTACGCCGGGCCGGGGTGTTAAAGAACAGATCGCGCACTTCCACCGAGGTCCCCACCGGATGGGCCGCGGGTTGGACACGAGAGGCCATGTCCCGGCCTTCGGTCTCGACCTGCCAGGCCTGCTCGGCGTCGCGGGTGCGCGAGGTGAGGGTCAGGCGTGACACCGAACTGATGGACGCCAGTGCCTCGCCCCGGAACCCCAGGCTCATGACCCGTTCCAGGTCTTCCAGGTCGCGGATCTTGCTGGTGGCGTGACGCGCCAGGGCCAGCGGCAGGTCCTCGGAAGAAATGCCGCCGCCGTCATCACGCACCCGCAGCAGCTTGACGCCACCCTGCTCGACATCCACATCGATGCGTTTGGCCCCGGAATCGAGGCTGTTTTCCAGCAATTCCTTGATAACCGACGCTGGGCGCTCGACCACTTCACCGGCGGCGATCTGGTTCGCCAGCCGCGGGCTGAGCAGCTCGATGCGAGCGTTGTTGGCGATCACTTCACTGCTCATTCTTTAGACGCCACTTCGTTGCCCGGAATGGTCAGGGTCTGGCCGATCTTGAGCTCGTCGCTCTTGAGATTGTTGGCGCTGCGCAAGGTGGCAGGTGACACCTGGTAGCGCACGGCGATCATCGCCAGGGTTTCGCCCGGACTGACCCGATGGTCCCGTGGGCCTTGGGCGATCTTGCCGGAATCACGCAGCCAGGCGATGTAGGTGCCGGGCGGCGGGTTCTGTTGGAAAAACTGCCGCACGCCGCTGCTGATGGAACGTGCCAATGCCTGCTGGTGATTGGACGACGACAGCTTGGACGCCTCGTTGGCGTTGGAGATGAAGCCGGTTTCCACCAGGATCGACGGGATATCCGGCGACTTGAGCACCATGAACCCGGCCTGCTCGACGCGCTGCTTGTGCAGCGGCGTAACGCGACCGATGTTGCTCAGCACTTTCTGGCCGACATTGAGGCTGGAGGTCAGCGAGGCAGTCATCGACAGGTCAAGCAACACGCCGGCGAGCATCCGGTCCTTGTCATCGAGGCTGACGTTGCCGGCTCCACCGATCAGGTCGGAACGGTTTTCGCTGTCGGCCAGCCAACGGGCGGTCTCGGAGGTGGCGCCACGGTCGGACAAGGCAAACACTGAAGCACCGAAGGCCGCCGCCGAAGGTGCGGCGTCGGCGTGAATGGAAACGAACAGGTCGGCGCCTTTCTTGCGGGCAATTTCGGTACGACCGCGCAACGGAATGAAGTAGTCGCCGGTACGGGTCAGTTCGGCGCGGAAACCTTTCATGCCGTTGACCTGACGCTGCAGCTCGCGGGCGATAGACAGCACCACGTCTTTTTCCCGCTGACCGCGTGAGCCCGAGGCCCCCGGGTCCTCGCCACCGTGACCGGCGTCGATCACCACGATGATATCTCGCTTGCCGGCCGGGGCCGGTGGCAGCTTGATCGCAGGTTCAGACGGAGTGACCGGTACCGCCGGCACCGTGGCGACATTGGTCGGCGGCGGAGGCGGCGCGGCGTCGGCCGGGTTGTCGAACAGGTCCACCACCAGCCGGTTGCCATACTGGGCGTTCGGGGCCAGGGTGAAGCTTTTCGGGGTCACGGCTTTTTTCAGGTCGATGACCACCCGCAGGTCGGTCGGCGTGCGCTGGGCCGAGCGCATCGCGGTAATCGGTGTGTTGGCGGTCGGCACGTTCAGCGGCGCGCCAAGGGACGCGCCGTTGATATCAATCACCAGGCGATCCGGGGCCGCCAGGGTGAATACGCTGTGTTGCACCGGGCCCGTCAGGTCGAACACCAGGCGTGTGTTGTCCGGCGCACGCCAGAGGCGAACGCTGTTGACCTTCGTCTCAGCCACAGCATCGACGGCCAGTGCCGTAAGCAACAGTCCTACGACAGCAACCACCGCGCGAAAGCGCATACCAAACCCCATCATCAATTAGTTTTCCAAGGCCAAAGCGGCACACCACGACTCGCCACGCGAGCCTTGCGGCGTCAGTTTCAGCGAACGCCCGCCGTTCTGCGCGCCAATGGTAATGGTCAGGTCAGGCTTTGGCAAAAAGCCTGCACCCTTCTGGGGCCATTCGATCAGGCACAGCGCGTCATCTTCGAAATAATCGCGGATGCCGAGAAATTCCAGTTCCTCGGGATCCACCAGTCGGTACAGGTCGAAATGGAAAGCGCGAATGTCGCCGATCTCGTAGGGCTCGACCAAGGTGAAGGTCGGACTCTTGACCGAACCGACGTGCCCAAGGCCACGAATGATGCCCCTGGACAGGGTGGTCTTGCCCGCGCCGAGATCCCCTTCGAGAAAAATCAGGCCATGGCCTTCGGTGGTGCGCGCAATGCGGGCACCGAGCTCCGTCATGGCGTGTTCGTCCGCCACGTACAGGGTTACTTCAGACACGGTGAATGCTCCTCCAACAACTGACGAATGGCCGGGATCAGATCGGTGGCCGCCAGCCCCCGGCCTGAGCGGCCAACTTGCGCGCCGGCGTTGGCGTGCAGCCAGACTGCCAGGCACGCGGCCTGGAAATGTTCCATGCCCTGGGCGAGCAAGGCGCCGACCACACCTGCCAGCACATCCCCCAGGCCAGCGGTGGCCATGGCCGGATGGCCCTGGCTGCAAACCGCCAGGCGACCGTCCGGGCTGGCAATCAGGCTGCCGGCGCCCTTGAGAATCACCGTGGCGGTGTATTTCTGGCTCAGGGCATGGGCCGCCGCCGGTCGATCGGCCTGCACCTGGGCGGTGGATATTTCCAGTAATCGCGCGGCCTCGCCCGGGTGCGGGGTGATGACACAGTGCTCCGGCAGACTGACCGCACCGCTGCCGAGCAGGTTCAGCGCATCGGCGTCCCACACCTGAGGCAGTGGCGCATCGGCGGCCGCCGACAACAGACTGCGCCCCCAGGCCGCCTGGCCCAGGCCCGGCCCGACGACCAGCACACTGGCCTGCTGCAGCAATCCCATCAATTGATTTGCCGAGTGAGTGCCCTGCACCATCACTTCCGGCAGACGCGTCAACGCAGCAGCGACGTGTTCGCTGCGGGTCGCCATTGAAAGCATGCCGGCACCGCAGCGCAGGGCGCTTTCGGCACTCATCTGGATCGCACCGCCGAAGCCCCGGTCGCCGCCGATCAACAGCACATGGCCGAACTTGCCTTTGTGGGACGTGGCAGGGCGTGGCGTCAGACGAGGCAGATTGCGCGGTGAGAGCAATCGGGCGCAGGCCGGTGCTGCTTCGATCAGGTCAGGATCGGCATGCAGGTCGTTGAAAACCAGTTCGCCAACCCGGTCCGCCGCTTCGCCGGTAAACAGTCCCAGCTTCAGGCCGATGAAGGTTACGGTCAGGTCAGCCGAGACCGCCGTACCCAGCACCCGCCCCGTGTCGGCGCACAATCCCGAAGGAATATCCACTGCCGCGACCGGCAGGCCGCTGACATTGATCGTGTCGATCGCCCGGATATACGGCTCACGCACCTCGCCGCTCAAACCGGTGCCGAGCAAGGCGTCCAGCAACACGCCGCGCATCGCTGACTCATCCGACCACGGCTCCATCGGCACGCCCACGGCGACCGCCTCGGCGTGGGCATTGGCCGCATCGCCCTGCAATCGCCGGGGTTCGCCCACCGTCAGCACCCGCACCGACCAGCCGGCGCGCCGGGCCAGGGTCGCCACCAGGTAACCGTCGCCAGCGTTGTTGCCATGCCCGGCCAGCACCGTCAGCTCATCGGCATCCGGCCAACGCCGCACGATGGCCCGCCAGGTGGCACGGGCAGCGCGCTGCATCAATTCAAAGCCGGCCGTGCCCGCCGCGATCAGTCGTGCATCGAGGGCCCGGACCTGCGCGGCGCTGTACAGCGCGTCGGGAAAATCATCTTTAGTGTGCGGCATGCGTCTTCGGGCTCCGATGTCTGGCAGAATTATACGCATCTCAGCTCCGGTTTCTCTCGCCTCATGCCTGCCATTCCCACAGACCTGCCCGCCCTCGCCCAATCGATCAAGGATTGGGGTCGCGAGCTGGGCTTCCAACAGGTCGGCATCAGCGGCCTGGACCTGGCCGAGCACGAGCAACACCTGCAACGCTGGCTGGAAGCCGGCTACCACGGCGAGATGGACTACATGGGCGCCCATGGCAGCAAGCGTTCGCACCCCGAGGAGCTGGTGCCGGGCACGTTGCGGGTGGTGTCCCTGCGCATGGACTACCTGCCGGGCGACACGCAAATGGCGCAAATGCTCGGCCAACCGGAAAAAGCCTACGTCTCGCGTTATGCGTTGGGCCGCGATTACCACAAATTGATCCGTAAACGCGTGCAGCAACTGGCAGAAAAAATCCAGGCGGCCATCGGTCCCTTTGGCTATCGCGCCTTCGTCGACAGCGCACCGGTGCTGGAAAAAGCCATCGCCGAACAGGCCGGGCTGGGCTGGATCGGCAAAAACACCCTGGTGCTGAACCGCAAGGCCGGCAGTTATTTCTTCCTGAGCGAGCTGTTTGTCGACCTGCCATTGCCGGTGGACCCGCCCCAGGCCAGCGAACACTGCGGAAAATGCACCGCCTGCCTGGACATCTGCCCTACCAAGGCTTTCGTCGGACCCTACGTGCTGGATGCCCGCCGCTGCATTTCCTACCTGACCATCGAATTGAAAAGTGCCATTCCCGAGGACTTGCGACCGCTGATCGGCAACCGCGTGTTCGGTTGCGATGATTGCCAGATCGTCTGCCCGTGGAACCGCTTCGCCCGACCATCGGGAGAGAGCGATTTCAAGCCGCGGCACAACCTGGACAATGCCGGGCTGGCCGAGCTGTTTCTGTGGGACGAGGAAAAATTCCTCAGCAGCACCGAAGGCTCGCCGCTGCGCCGCGCCGGTTACGAGCGCTGGCTGCGTAATCTGGCGGTAGGGCTGGGCAATGCCCCTTCAACGATCCCGGTGATGCAGGCGCTGGAGGCGCGGCGCGATTATCCGTCGGAACTGGTGCGCGAACATGTGGAATGGGCGCTGCGCCAGCACGCCGAGCGTCAAACCTCGTCGTTGTAGACGAACTTCGGCATTTCCCAGTGGAAGCGGATCGCCAGGAGCCGCAGCAGAAAACCGCCGAACAGGGTGATGAGAATGGCCTGTTCGTTGGGTAATTGCAGGAACACACACAGCAGGTAACACCACGCAGCGGCAAACGAGACGCTGGCATACAGTTCGCGACGGAAGATCAGCGGAATATCGTTGCAGAAGATGTCTCGGAGGATGCCGCCGAACACACCGGTGATCACACCGCTGACCGACGCCACCAGCATGCCGTGGCCCATTTCCAGGGCGGTCATGCAACCGATCAGGGTAAAGGCCACCAGCCCCACGGCGTCGAGCACCAGGAATAGCGAGCGCAGATGACGCATCCAGCGCGCCAGGAACACCGTCAGCATGGCCGCCGCCGTGGTCAACACAAGATATTCCGGGTGCTTGACCCAGGTCAGCGGGTAATGCCCGAGCAGCACGTCGCGCACCGAACCGCCACCCAGCGCCGTGACACAGGCGATCAGCACCACGCCGAACCAGTCCATGCCCCGCCGCCCGGCAGACAGGGCACCGGTCATGGCTTCGGCGGTGATGGCGATCAGATAGAGCATCAACAACATGATGGCGGTCCTTACAGGAAGGCGCGCAGTCTAGCCATTTCGGGCAGGCACCAAAAGAGGGCGACCATCGACCCTGCAAATACAGAACTGTGGCGAGGGGATTTATCCCCGTTGGGCTGCGCAGCAGCCCCATGCAGCCGCTCCCCAGGCCAACCTGAGACAGCGAGGCGTCAGGTTTGAGGGTTGCTGCGCAACCCAGCGGGGATAAATCCCCTCGCCACAAAAAAGCGCTCTTGCCGCAGCGTCTTAGAACTTGATGAAGTGCTTGCGGTAATGCTGCAACTCGGCGATGGACTCGCGGATGTCGTCCAGGGCCAGGTGGCTGCCGCCCTTCTTGAAGCTGTCACGCACCTCCGGGGCCCAGCGAGCGGCCAGTTCCTTGAGGGTGGAGACGTCCAGGTTGCGGTAATGGAAGTAGCTTTCCAGGGACTTCATATGGGTATACAGGAAGCGCCGGTCCTGGCAGATACTGTTGCCGCAGATCGGCGACTTGCCCTTGGGTACCCACTGTTCCAGGAACGCGATGGTCTGGGCCTCGGCTTCGGCCATGCTGATCTTGCTCTCGCGTACCCGCTGGGTCAGGCCCGAGCCGCCGTGCTGGCGGGTGTTCCATTCATCCATGCCGGCCAGGATCTCATCGCTGTGATGGATCGCGATCACCGGGCCTTCGGCCAGGGTGTTGAGGTCACTGTCGGTGACGATGGTGGCCATCTCGATGATGACGTCGGTATCAGGGTTCAGACCGGTCATTTCCAGGTCGATCCAGATCAGGTTCTGCGGGTTTTGCATGTCGGGGCTCCTCAGCTTAGCCGTGCAGTTTAGCCTAGGCCGACCCTCGGGCGTGCTAAACTCGCGGCCGTTTTACCCTATTCGCTACATTTCTTCATACGGAACACCCATGGCCAAACGCCAACTCAATCGTCGTCAAAACTGGCGCATCGAAAAGATCCAGGGCGAGCGTGCCGCCCGCGCAGCCAAACGCGAGTCCAGTGCTGTCGAAGCCCTGGAAGGCGGCGACCTGGGCCCTGAACAGACAGGCTTGGTGATCGCCCACTTCGGCGTGCAAGTCGAGGTCGAGGCCCGCGAAGGCGAGCTGGCCGGCCAGGTGTTCCGCTGCCATTTGCGCGCGAACCTGCCGGCGCTGGTCACCGGCGACCAGGTGGTCTGGCGGGCCGGCAACCAGGGTATCGGCGTGATCGTCGCGCAATTGCCGCGCCACACCGAGCTGTGCCGTCCGGACAGCCGAGGCCAGCTCAAGCCGGTGGCGGCCAACGTCGACATGATCGTGATCGTGTTCGCGCCGCTACCCGAGCCCCATGCCAACCTGATCGACCGCTACCTGGTGGCTGCCGAACACGCCGGCATCCGCCCGCTGCTGCTGCTCAACAAATTCGACCTGATCGACGAACACAACGCACCGGCGCTGAACGCCCTGCTGTCGGTCTATCGGCAATTGGGTTACCCGGTGCTGGAAGTCTCGGCCCACCACGGCAATGGCATGGAGCAACTGCAACAGCAACTGGACGGGCGTATCAGCGTGTTCGTCGGCCAGTCTGGTGTCGGCAAGTCGTCGCTGGTCAACAGCCTGTTGCCAGAGGTCGAGACCCGCGTCGGGCCGTTGTCCGAGCTGTCCGGCCAGGGCACCCACACCACCACCACCGCGCGCTTGTTCCACTTCCCTCGCGGCGGTGAACTGATCGACTCGCCGGGCATCCGCGAATTCGGTTTGGGCCACGTCAGCCGGGCGGATGTCGAGGCCGGGTTCATCGAATTCAACGACCTGATCGGCACCTGCCGCTTCCGCGATTGCAAGCACGACCGCGAACCCGGCTGCGCCCTGCTCAAGGCCCTGGAAGACGGACGCGTGCAACAACAACGGATGAACAGCTACCGCTCGATCATCGCCAGTTTGCCGCAGAGCACCTATTGACTTGAAAGGGATGTGAGCCGGACACAATTGTGGCGAGGGGATTTATCCCCGCTGGGGTGCGAAGCGCCCCTTTTGCTTCACTCTGGAATATCAGGATGAAACAGAAGGGCTGCTGCGCAGCCCAACGGGGATAAATCCCCTCGCCACAGGTATCGGCAGTTAGGTCACTGCGCCGGCGGTTCGGCCGGTTTCGCCGCCGGGGCGTCGAACAGGTTCAAGCGCTCGCGCAGCTCATGGGCCGGCACGGGTTGCTGGTCTGCCGGCAGAGCGTTCGGATCCACCGCAGCGCCAGGGGTCGCCGCCGGCGCTTCGCCCGGAGCGCCCTGGCCTTGGGCCGGATCTGGCGTCGGGTCATCGGTTTGCGAACCTTCGATGGCCTGCTGGGCCTTCTTGGTCAGTACCACGATGTCGATACGCCGGTTGACCGGGTTGAACGGGTCCTTGCGATCGAACAGCGCCGAGGAGGCATAGCCGACCACCCGCGCTACCTGCTCGTCCGGATAACTGCCGGCCACCAGGGCCCGACGTGCCGCGTTGGCGCGGTTGGCGGACAGTTCCCAGTTACCGTAGTCGCCTTTGCCAACGTAAGGCTTGGCGTCGGTGTGACCGCTGATGCTGATCTTGTTCGGCACCGCCTTGATGGTGTCGGCCATGGCCAGCAGGATGTCTTCGAAATACGGCTTCAGGCGTGCGCTACCGGAGTCGAACATCGGACGGTTCTCGGCGTCCATGATCTGGATGCGCAAGCCGTTCGGCGTGATCTCGAACAGGATCTGGTCCTTGAACTTCTGCAGTTGCGGGTTCTCTTCGACCTTGTTCTGCAATTCCTGCAAGAGCAATTCCAGGCGCTCGCGCTCGATCTGCTCGGCCATGCCTTCGACCTGCTCGGAATCCACCGTCACCTTGTCGGGCTGGGGCTGGGATTTGACTTCAGGATTCAGGGTGCTTTCAGGGGCCAGGGTCGGCGTGCCGCCCAGGTCGATGATGTACGGCGTGCCGCTCTCGGAGAAACCGACCGGGTCCTTGAAATAGCCGGCGATAGCGATCTTCTGCTCAGGGGTTGCGGTGGACAGCAGCCACAACACCAGGAAGAACGCCATCATCGCCGTCGCGAAGTCGGCGAAGGCGATTTTCCAGGCGCCCCCGTGATGCCCGGCGGCGATGCGCTTGACGCGCTTGATAATGATTGGCTGGTTGTTCTCCATAACTCAGCGACCGCGAACCGCTTGTTCCAGCTCGGCGAAGCTTGGACGGTGCGCCGGGTACAGGACCTTGCGACCGAACTCCACGGCCAGCGACGGTGGCATGCCCGAGGCCGAGGCCACCAGGGACGCCTTGATGGCTTCATAGACGTTGAGCTCTTCCTTGGCGTCATGGGCCAGGGAGTGGGCCAGCGGACCGAAGAAACCATAGGCCGCCAGAATACCGAAGAACGTACCCACCAGTGCCGCACCTACGTGCAGACCGATGGACTTCTGGTCACCATCACCCAGGGAAGCCATGGTCACCACGATACCCAGTACCGCCGCGACGATACCAAAGCCGGGCATGGCGTCGGCGATACCGGTCACGGCGTGGGATGGGTGCTCCAGGTCTTCCTTGAGGCTGTACAGTTCCATGTCGAACAGGCCTTCCAGCTCATGGGGAGCCATGTTGCCGGACGACATGATGCGCAGGTAATCACAGATGAACGCCGTCATCCGGGTGTCTTTGAGCACGGCGGGGTATTTGGCGAAGATCGGGCTGGCGGCGGCGTCTTCGATGTCGCCTTCGATGGCCATCATGCCTTCGCGGCGGCTCTTGTTGAGGATCTCGTAGACCAGCCCCAGCACCTCAAGGTAGAAGGTGTGGCTGAAACGCGAACTGAACATGCCCAGGGACTTCTTGAGCACGTGCATGGTCATATAGCCAGGGTTGGCCTGCAAAAATGCACCGAGGGCCGCGCCGCCGATGATCATCACCTCGAAGGGTTGGATCAGGGCGGCAATCTTGCCATGGGAGAGCACGTATCCGCCGAGCACGCTCGCGAACACGACAATGATGCCGATAATTTTAGCCATAGATAGAAAGTACTTATTTAAGTCGGGTTCAAGGTCATATTCGGAAGCTGAAAAATCTCTTCTTCTACTTATCGGCAAAACTGCGCCAGACTATAGCCAGTTCTGGCGAAAAGCCAATTTGCCCCGCTTTGGGCGTAGATACTTCTGGGATGACCGCGTCCAGCCATGACTCACGAAACCAAGGTTCCAACGCCCCGACCGACCACGCTCCAAGGCTGGGTACAGCTGCTGGAAGGCGTGCATTTGCCGGTCCCCCAGGTCAGTCACGATCTGGTCTGCAAAGCCCTTGCCGACAGCCGCCGCTCCTTGCGTGACATCACCGAGCTGATGCAAAACAGCCCTGCCCTGGCCCTGAGCGTGATCCGTGAAGCCAACCAGCACACCCACGGCACCCTCGCCGAGCCTGCGGAAAATCTAGAAGTTGCCATCAACCGCCTCGGCCTCAAGCGTACCGAAGAATTGCTGGCCCGCCTGCCCTCACTGCCGGAGCAACAGATACCCGTCGCCCTGCGCCAGATGCAATTGATCAGCCAGCATGCGACGCAACAGGCCAACGGTTTCTTTGCCAGCCGCCTGGCGCGACTGTGGCAAGACATCCACTGGGGCAGCCTGCTGTTTCTGTCGCCGCTCTGGGCCCTGGCCCTGACTCATCCACGCTTGCTGGGCGAATGGGAATTGCGGGTCGTCCATAAGGGCCAGCCCGCCAGCAAGGTGGAACGTGAGCTGTTCGGCGTCAGCCTGTTGAATATCTGCTTGGCGCTGGTGGAAACCTGGCGCCTGCCGATCTGGGTGGTCCAGGGCTACCGCCTGATGCTCACCGAGCGCCGCGAGCTGGTGAAAGTGCTGCGTATCGCCCGGGACAGTGAACACCCGTTGCGCCAGCAGAATCGCCTGGACGATGACCCGACCTTGCGCCGCTGGCTCAATCAGCCGGCCAACACCGTGCTGCTGGCCAACGGACTGGCGCTTTCAGCCCACCAGGCCTGGGACTGTCCACACAGCTCGCGCTGGCAGTACCTCACCAGTTTGTATCTGCAAATGTCGATGGATGAGCTGCAACAGCAATTGCACCAACAAGCCGTCATCAGTGCCCGCCACCACGCCATGCCGGATCTCTGGCACCCGGCCGTGGCGCTGATCTGGCCGTGGGGCCGCCGGCGCATCCACCCCGGCTTGCTGCCACCGGCCGCGCCCAGCGCCGAAGACCTGAGCCAATGGCGCAAGCAATGCTCCGCGCTGCTGGTGGAGCCGAGCCCGTTCCGCAATGCCATGCACCTGACCACCTCGGCGCGGGATGTATTGGCAGCCTGCGGCATGCGCCGGGTCATGATTCTGATGGCCGACCGCAGCCAGACCAGCCTGCGCGTACACCAGACCGCAGGCCTGCCCAGCGAAGCCGCAGCCATGAGTTTCACCATCAGCCAAAGCAAAGTCTTGCAACGATTGCTGGCCCAGCAGGCTCAGGTTCGCCTGAATCCGCAGAACAACGCGCAGTTCTCCGCGCTGCTGCCACCGGGCCTGCGCGCCCTGTTCAAGGGCGAGCACCTGATCTTGCGTTCGCTGACCTGCAACGGCCGGGTCATCATGTTGGTGGTGGTGGACCAGGGCGGCGGGCCGTTCTCGGACGTGACCGTGCAAGCCTTTGGCAAAACCGTGCAATGCATCGAACGGGCCCTGCATACCTTTACCAACCGCGGCCGCTGAACTTGCTACAATCCTTTCCCTTTGCGCCCCTGGAGACCTCACATGCCTGACTTCTCTGGCTTGCCGCTGGTGATCGAACCGAGCGAGCTGCTTGCGCGCCTCGACGCCCGCGAACTGATTCTGGTGGACCTGACCAGCGCCGCCCGCTACAGCACCGGCCACATTCCCGGCGCACGCTTCGTCGACCCCAAGCGCACGCAACTGGGCCAGCCGCCGGCGCCGGGCCTGTTGCCGGCCAAAGCCGATCTGGAAGCCCTGTTCGGTGAACTCGGGCATCACCCTGAAGCGGTCTATGTGGTCTATGACGACGAAGGCGGCGGCTGGGCCGGGCGTTTCATCTGGCTGTTGGACGTGATCGGCCACAGCCAGTATCACTACCTCGACGGCGGCCTCTTGTCGTGGCTGGATGAAGGCCTGCCGGTATCGGTCGACGTCCCGGCGCCCGCCGCAGACCCGGTGCGCCTGACACTGCACGAAGCCCCCACCGCGACCCGCGAGTACCTGCAAAGCCGTCTCGGTGCCGCCGACCTGGCGATCTGGGACGCACGCGGCCCGCTGGAGTATTCCGGCGAGAAAGTCGTCGCAGCCCGGGGCGGACACATCCCCGGCGCGGTCAACTTTGAATGGACCGCCGGCATGGATCAGGCGCGCAACCTGCGCATCCGCAAGGACATGCCACAGATCCTCGAACAATTGGGCATCACGCCTGACAAAGAAATCATCACTCACTGCCAGACTCACCACCGCTCTGGCTTCACCTATCTGGTGGCCAAGGCGCTCGGTTATCCGCGGGTCAAAGGCTATGCCGGTTCCTGGGGCGAATGGGGCAACCACCCCGACACCCCCGTCGAGCTTTGAAGGTTCTTAAGGACAGTTAATGAAAAACCGTTTGTTCATCCTCTCTCAGTACCTGCTGCCCCACCACCTGCTGTCGCGGCTGGCCGGCTGCATTGCCGAATGCCGCGTGCGCTGGTTCAAGAACGCGTTCACGGCGTGGTTCGCCAAGCGCTATCAAGTGGACATGTCCCAGGCCCTGGTGGAAGACCTGACTGCCTACGAGCACTTCAATGCCTTCTTCACCCGCGCGTTGAAAGACGGCGCACGCCCGCTGGATCAGACCCCGGGCGCGATCCTCAGCCCTGCCGACGGCGCAGTCAGCCAACTCGGTCCGATCGAGCATGGCCGGGTGTTCCAGGCCAAGGGCCACAGCTTCAGCGTGCTGGAGCTGCTGGGCGGTGACGCGGCCAACGCCGCACCGTTCATGGGCGGCGATTTCGCCACCATCTACCTGTCGCCCAAGGATTACCACCGCGTGCACATGCCGCTGGCCGGCACCCTGCGGGAAATGGTCTACATTCCGGGGCGGATTTTCTCGGTCAACCAGACCACTGCGGAAAACGTTCCGGAACTGTTCGCCCGCAACGAGCGCGTAGCGTGCATTTTCGACACCGAACGCGGGCCGATGGCCGTGGTGCTGGTGGGCGCGATGATCGTCGCCTCCATTGAAACCGTCTGGGCCGGGCTGGTCACGCCGCCCAAGCGCGAGCTGAAAACCTTCCGCTACGACGAAGCCGCCCGTGCGCCGATCCACCTGGAAAAAGGAGCTGAACTGGGACGCTTCAAGCTGGGTTCCACGGCCATCGTGCTGTTCGGGCCGGGCCAGGTGAAATGGGCCGAAGAATTGGTGGCTGGCTCGCCGGTGCGGATGGGCCAGGGGTTGGCGCTGCCAACCGTTTGAGGCACTGAACACTCTGTGGGAGCGAGCCTGCTCGCGATAGCGGTGCATCAGTCGGCGAAAGTGCTGGCAGATACGCCGTCATCGCGAGCAGGCTCGCTCCCGCAGTTGTTATGGGGTTCCGAAATAGATAGGACACTTCTTTTCAGCCACAGCTGCTAGAGTTGAGGAGATCCTTTTCATTTTTCCGGCCGGAGCCCGTCCACGGCATGAATGAGACCAGCCCTCTCCAGCTATTGCGCGTCTCGACCCCGACGCAGTCACGCCTGTCGTTCTGCGATGGCACGCCACGCGACCTCAAGCGCTGGATCGCCAACCTGCCCAAGGCCAACATTGGCGAAACGGCTCGCCTGTTGTACCAGGCCCTTGGCGAACTCAACCAGTTCCTCACTCCCAGCGACAATCGCCTGCAACTGCTCGAATTGCTGCGGCCTGAGGTGTATTACGTCTGCAAACACCTGGAGCGGCATTTCCTGCAACAGGCCATCGTGCTGGACGACCGCTCGCGCAAGATCGTCAACCTTTGCCAGGCCCTGCAAACCCATCTGGCGATGGGCTACAAGCAGATCGTAGTGCGCATCGCCGCGAAATACACCAAGGACCGGGCGCGCCTGCTCAGCACCGCGTTGCAGCGGGCCATGCATGCCCTCGACAGCCTGCTGGTGCGGGTCAGTCAGATCTATAGCCCGGTGCCTGAAGGGTTGTGGCTCGATTTGCACCAGTTGTATCGGATCGCCGTCCAGCACCGCTTGCAGCATTTGAGCGTGAGCGACGAGTTGGCGAGCCAGGTCCATCAGCTGAACGCCGAGCAAACCTACGTCGTTGCCCTGCTGCTGGGGGCGTCACGCAGCAATCAACTGCGCCAGAGCCAGATCGCTCGACTGGCCGAAGTGCTGGAATCCTGGAGCCAATGGGTCAAGCTGGACCTGGCGAGCACCGCCACCAGCCTGTTCGCCGTCGCACCGGAACTGGACGTCGGACCCCGCTACCGCTCCAAGTTCAGGGCCGAGCAGCAGCCGACCTTGCAGGGGTTTGACCCACAGCAATTGGTGAATGCGATCACCGCTCACCTGGATAAACCGGCGGACCTGCCGGTGCCCAGCGGTATGAGCGCCGACACCCTGCATCATCTGCGGGCTGCCTGGGGCGAAGCGGCCGAGCGCAGCTTCCAGCGCACCGAGGGCAACGGCACGCTGACCCTGTGTGTGGGCATGAGTGCGCTGCATTACTTCCTCGGCGGCGAACGCTCGTTCAGCGATATTCTGAAAACCCCCACCTCCCGGAAAGCCCGGTTCGAGGCTGCGCCGACCCAGACCAGCGACACCTGGAACCAGGCCTTCGATGCCGCCCCCAGCGGCGACAGCGACATGCTGCCCTACGAAGAAATCGAGTACCCGGTGAACCCGGCCGATGACGACGGCAGCAGCTCCGACAACCAACATCACTTCCCGACCTACGATCTACCGATCGTCAACCATAGCCCGGGCGGCTACTGCCTCGCCTGGCCGAAGGAAGTGCCGGAACAACTGCAAGCCGGGGAGATGATCGGCATCCGCGACGCCAACGACCAGGCCTGGAGCGTCGCCGTGGTGCGCTGGATCCGGCAAGTGCGCAACGGCGCCATGCAAATGGGCATCGAACTGGTCGCACCGCATGCACAACCTTGCGGCCTGCAACTGGTACGCGAAGCGAACGAGCACGGTCACTACCTACGGGGGCTGTTACTGCCGGAGATCAGCGCCATCGACCTGCCGCCCACCATGATCGCCCCGCGCCTGCCTTTCCAGGAGGGCCAGCAGATCCTGATCAACACCAACGGCCAGGAACGCCGGGCCGGCCTGGATCGACGGCTCACCAGCACCCACAGCTTCAACCAGTTTTCGTATCACCAGGAGGACACGGTGGCCTCCGGGGGAGGCGACGACGCTGAGGGGGATTTCGATTCGTTGTGGAAGTCGCTCTAGGCAGCGCCAAAAAACCCTGTGGCGAGGGGATTTATCCCCGCTGGGTTGCGAAGCAACCCTCAATCCTGCCACATCGCTGTGTCAGGTTGGTTAAGGGTTGCTGTATTGGGGCTGCTGCGCAGCCCAACGGGGATAAATCCCCTCGCCACAGATCCCTCTCAGCACCCGGAATACCCGGAATATGGAAGCCCGTCTCAGAGCTGCCCATCCCGATCCCTGAAGCCCAGCAGGTACAGCACCCCATCAAGCCCCAGGGTTGAAATCGCCTGTCTGGCCGACTGCTTGACCAAAGGTTTGGCGCGAAACGCCACGCCCAGGCCGGCGATCGCCAGCATTGGCAAGTCGTTGGCGCCGTCGCCCACGGCGATGGTCTGTTCCAGGCGCAGGCCTTCTTTCGCGGCCAGTTCCCGCAGCAGGTCCGCTTTACGCTGGGCGTCGACGATCGGCTCGACAGCCACGCCGGTGACCTTGCCGTCCACCACTTCCAGTTCGTTGGCGAACACGTAGTCGATACCGAGTTTGGCCTGCAATTGCTTGGCGAAGTAGGTGAAACCACCGGACAGGATTGCCGTCTTGTAGCCCAGGCGCTTGAGTTCGGCGAACAGGGTTTCGGCGCCTTCGGTCAGGCGCAGGGAGGCCCCGATGGAGTCCAGCACGCTGACGTCCAGGCCTTGCAGCAGCGCCAGGCGCTCCTTGAAGCTGGCACGGAAATCCAGTTCGCCGGCCATGGCCCGCTCGGTGATGGCCGAGACCTTGTCGCCAACACCGGCCGCTTTCGCCAACTCGTCGATGACTTCGGCTTCGATCAGCGTCGAATCCATGTCGAACACCGCCAGACGGCGGTTACGCCGGAACAGCGAATCTTCCTGGAAGGCGATGTCGACGTTCAGTTCCTGGGCCACGCTGAGGAATTCGGCGCGCAGCGCCTGGGGATCGGCCGGTTCACCGCGCACGGAAAACTCGATGCAGCCCTTGCCCTTGTCCATCGGGGTGTCCAGGGGCATACGCCCGGAGAGCCGGTCGATGTGGTCGATGTTCAGCCCGTATTGGGCGGTGATCGAACTGACGCGTTGCAACTGCTCGGCGGTCACCTTGCGGGTCAACAGGGTCACGATATGGCGCTTCTTGCCCTGGCCAGCCACCCAATGCTGGTAATCGACTTCGGAAACCGGGGTGAAACGTACCTGCTGGTCGAGCTTATAGGCAGTGAACAGAATGTCCTTGAGCACCGATTTGCTCTGTTCGGCGTCCGGGATCTCTACCAGGATGCCAAACGACAGCGTGTCATGAATCACCGCCTGACCGATGTCGAGAATGTTCACACCACCCTGGGCCAGAACGCCGGTAATGGCCGCAGTCAGACCCGGACGGTCGCTGCCAGTGATGTTTATCAGGACGATTTCGCGCAAGGCGCACCCCCGCAGGTGGAAAAAAAGCGCATTCTACCCACATTCAGTGACCATCGGGCACCGCCGGTGCTTTGCCGGTCATGGGCCTGTCGCTATACTGCGCGTCAATTTCACGGACAAAGAGCCGAGCTCAGTGAACCGGCCCACGCCAGTCAAGACCGACAATTTCTTCCTGCTGATCTTCCGTGCACTGCGCCACCGTCGCGTGCCGATCGCATTGCGCATTGCCAGCCATAACGTGATCCTGGTCGCCCTGGCCCTGGTCATCTATGCCTGCGTGATGGGGTTGCAGTTCAAGCAGGCCATGCATGAGCAGGCCGATGCGCTGGGGGAAAGCCTGACCACCCAGACCGCCACGTCCGCCACCGAGCTGCTGGTGTCCAACGACATCCTCAGCCTCAATGTGCTGCTCAACAACCTGACCAAGAACAAATTGGTGGCCCACGCTGCCATCTACAGCGTGGACAACCGTATCCTCGCCGAGGCCGGCCAGCGTCCCAAGCCGGGCCTGCTGGGCGAGTCCGGCGGCATGTACCAGAGCAAGATCACCTTCCAGGACGTGACCGCCGGGCAGTTGCGCATCAGCCTGGACATGGACCAGTTCCAACAGCCGATGACCATCAGCCTGCAAAGCATGGGCATCCTCAGCGCGATTCTGTTGGCGCTGGCGCTGGCCTTGAGCCTGCGCCTGGGCCGGCACCTCTCCACGCCGCTGCTGCAATTGCGTGTATGGCTGCGGGACATCGACGAACACACGCCGGCCACCCAGCGCCAGGACGAAATCGGCGATCTGGCCCGGCAGCTGCATGCCAGTTTCGCGCCGGAACCTGCCCCCGTTCCGGAGCCGGAAGAACTCGACTTCGTTGACGAGGACGAGGTCGAGCCGGGCTTCGAAGTGCGGAACCTGCGCGATCCGGGCTTCGACGAAAGCCCGCCGATGCCAGCCGCCAAGCCCGCTCCACGGCATGTGGTGCGCACCGTAGAGGACGATGAAGACGACGATGCCTTCGCCGACCTGCGCGACGAGTCGGTGGCCGGTGAGCCAAAACCGCTTGCACGACCTGTGGTTTCGAACCTACCCCAGCACAGCGCCGTACTGGCGGTGCAGCTGGGCGCCCAGGACCAACTGCGTCGCCTGCCCCAGGCGCGCCTGAAGGAACTGCTGGAGCGCTACCGCGATTGCCTCGATCAGGCCGCGTCGCTTTATCAGGGCGAACTGCACACCCTCAACGATGGCAGCACGTTGATGCTGTTCCACACCGAGGACAGCGGCGACGACTACCTGACCAACGCCATTTGCTGCGGCGAGCTGCTGCGGGCCCTGGGGCACCAGTTACAGATCGAAGTCGCCGACAGCGGCATCACCCTGCAACTGCAACTGGGACTGACCCTGGGCGACGGGCTGTTCGGCCTGAGCCAGATCGACCTGCTGCTGACCGAGACCGCCCAGGACGCCCTGGCCCTGTCGCAACACAGCCGCAACCTGCTGCTGGTGGAACGCAAGATCAACGATGACGCCCTGATCCGCCAGCGCGCCCGCATCCGCCCGATCGCCAGTCCTGAAGGCGCCTGCTGCGTGGAGCGCCTGATGGAGCCGTATCCGTCGATGCTGGAGCGGCAGTTGGCGCGGATGCATGAGCGCCAGGCCTGAGGTTCAGTAGCTGGTACAAAGGAGCCCGCAGATGAGTGATTGTCTGCGGGTTTTTTGTTGCCATCACTGGCCTCATCGCGAGCAGGCTCGCTCCCACAGGGGATCTCCAGTGGGCGCAGATTCTGCAATCCTTTAGAGCCCTTGTGGGAGCGAGCCTGCTCGCGATGAGGCCAGCACAGGCGTCAGAAACCCAACAGCCAGAAACAACAAAGCCCGCATCAACGCGGGCTTCGCTTCACATCAGTCCAACCATCAGAACCTGAACACTTCCATATCCGTACGAATCGGCAAGGCCATCGGGATTTTCGGTGACTTTTCCGCTTCGGCAGGCTTGGCCTGGGCCGGAGCGGACTTGCGCACCGGAGCTTCTACGATCGGCGGCTGGTTGGCCAATGGCTTGAGCGCCACGGAAAGCTGCTCGGCCAGACGCTGCACCAGCACGCCCTGGGCCTGGACCTGGGCGGCAGTGGTACCCGCATGTTGTTCTTGCAGATGCACGATGCGGTTTTCCCGCACCTTGCCGCGACGATCGATCAACCGCCACTGGGCATCGAGCACCGCCGGCTGGTTTTTACCCGAATCCAGACGGGTAATCGACAACAGCACCTGGACATCCGGGGCGAACCCCTGGGTGGCGGGCGCCAGCACTACACGTTGGCTGTCCAGATGTCCGGCAACCTGACGCAACAGCAGTTGATCGATGTCCGAGGACAGACTCCCGGCCCAGCGGCCGTCCGTAGCAGCCTGCAAGCTGCCGTCCGGCTGGCGTTGTAACAAGGTTTCGCGTTGCAGGTAGTCGGCGATCAACACCGGCCCCAGCAATACCGCCATGCCCGTGCTTTGCGCAGGCTGGGCCGGGTTGCCGCTGTCGAGTTGGTACAACGACACCGGCTGGTTGACGGCGCAGCCCGCCAGGCCAAGCAGGCCGGCGAGCCACAAAATAGGAAGGCGCAGAGCAGTCATCATCCCGTCCAAGTGGCGGCCACAAGGCATACCACGGTGAAAAAATACTTGGTCATTAAAAAGAACGCTCAGCCACGCCGGCGCTTGAAAGGGCCTATCATCCGTGAATATGCGTCCCGACTCCAGCGCCAAAGCGTCGGCCTGCGACTTTTAATCGCAGACCGAGCCCTCTAGCACGCCTAATTCAGGTTTTCGACGAGCAGTGCATCGACCCGCTGAAAACCCCTCGGAAGCTTGTTGCCCCGCCGACCGCGTTCACCTTTGTAATGTTCAAGATCGTCCGCTTTCAACGACAGCGTCCGCTTTCCAGCCTGCAGAACAAGCGTGGCGCCTTCCGGTAACACTGCAATATCCGTGACAAACTCCTCACGACTCGCCACCCGTTCGCCGGAAATACCGATAATCTTGTTGCCCTTGCCTTTACCCAGTTGCGGCAGGTCGCTGATTTTGAACACCAGCAGCCTGCCCTCGGTCGTCACCGAAGCCAGCCAATTACTCTCACGGTCAGCGACCGGGCGCGGCGCAATCACCTTGGCGTTGTTCGGCAGGCTCAACAGCGCCTTGCCCGCCTTGTTCTTGGCTTGCAGATCCTCACCCTTGACCACGAAACCGTAACCTGCGTCCGACGCAATAACGTACAGCCCGTCATCATCAGGCATCAGCACGCATTCAAAAGTTGCACCCGGTGGCGGCGTTAATCGACCGGTCAGCGGTTCGCCCTGGCCGCGAGCCGACGGCAGGGTATGGGCCGCCACCGAATAGCTGCGCCCCGTTGAGTCGATGAACACCGCAAACTGGTTCGATCGCCCAGGCGCCAGGGCCTTGAAGCTATCCCCGGCCTTGTAGGAGAGCCCGGCAGCGTCAATATCGTGACCCTTGGCGGAGCGCACCCAGCCTTTTTCCGACAATACGACGGTGACTTTCTCATTCGGCAGCAGGTCGTGTTCACTCAAGGCCTTGGCTTCGGCGCGCTCGACGATCGGCGAACGCCGGTCGTCGCCGTAGGTTTCAGCATCCTTGAGCAACTCGGTACGCACCAGCTTCTTGAGCTTGGCTTCGCTGCCCAGCAGGGCGAGCAACTTGGCCTGCTCCTTGAGCAATTCATCCTGTTCGGCCCGCAACTTCATCTCTTCCAGCCGCGCCAATTGCCGCAGGCGGGTATCGAGGATGTAGTCGGCCTGAATCTCGCTCAGGGCAAAACGCTCGATCAGCTTGGCCTTGGGGTGTTCCTCGGTGCGGATGATGTGGATCACTTCGTCCAGGTTGAGGTAGGCGATCAGCAAACCGTCCAACAGGTGCAGGCGGCGCTCGACCTTGTCCAGGCGGAATTGCAGACGTCGGCGTACGGTCTTGACCCGGAACTCAAGCCACTCCACCAGCAACGCCCGCAGGTTCTTCAACTGCGGTTTGCCATCCAGGCCGATGATGTTGATGTTGACCCGGTAGCTGGACTCCAGATCGGTGCTGGCGAACAGATGCTGCATCAGGGCTTCATGGTCCACCCGGCTGTTGACCGGGATGATCACGATCCGGCACGGGTTTTCATGGTCGGATTCGTCGCGCAAGTCAGCCACTTGCGGAGCTTTCGACGGTTTTGCCTGCATCATCGCGGCAATCTGTTCCAACACCTTGGCCCCGGACACCTGATGCGGCAGCGCCGTGACAATGATGTCGCCGTCCTCGATGTGGTACACGGCGCGCATGCGCACCGAACCGCGACCGTTCTCGTAGATTTTCAGCAGCTCGGCGCGCGGCGTGATGATTTCCGCCTCGGTCGGATAATCCGGGCCCTGGATATGCTCGCAGAGCTGCTCCACCGTGGCTTTTGGTTCATCCAGCAGGCGTACGCAGGCGGTCGCCACTTCCCGCAGGTTATGGGGCGGTACGTCCGTGGCCATGCCCACGGCGATGCCAGTGGTGCCATTGAGCAGGATATTCGGCAAACGCGCCGGCAACACCAGAGGTTCGTCGAGAGTACCGTCGAAATTCGGCCCCCAGTCCGCCGTGCCCTGGCCCAGTTCGCTGAGCAACACTTCGGAGTAACGCGACAGCCGCGCCTCGGTGTACCGCATGGCCGCGAAGGATTTGGGATCGTCCGGCGCCCCCCAGTTGCCCTGCCCGTCCACCAGGGTGTAGCGATAGCTGAACGGCTGCGCCATCAGCACCATGGCTTCGTAGCAGGCCGAGTCGCCGTGGGGGTGGAACTTGCCGAGCACGTCACCGACGGTGCGCGCCGACTTCTTGTGCTTGGAGTCAGCGTCCAGCCCCAGCTCACTCATGGCGTAGACGATCCGCCGCTGGACCGGCTTCAAGCCGTCGCCGATATGCGGCAGGGCGCGGTCCATGATCACGTACATGGAGTAGTTGAGGTAGGCATTTTCGGTGAAGTCAGCCAGCGATCGGCGTTCTACGCCATCTAAGCTGTCTGCAAGAATGTCGCTCATGCGGGCCTCATCAGTTCGTTGTCTGGCGCAGCAGCATGGTGCCGTCGCGCTGGGTAAATTCAAGTTTGTTCAGGGCGCTCATGCCCAGCAGCACTTGCGTGCCACCCAAGCCTGGCGCCACCAGGGCCCGGACATCGCGCAAGACAATGTCGCCCAGTTGCAGCCGGTCGATGCGGGTGCGATAGCCCTCGCTCAAACCGTTGGCCGTGCTCAATGTCACGCCGAAACCTTTTTCCAGCCCGAGGCGCTCGGCCAGCTCCACCGGGATCGCCACGTCGGTGGCACCGGTGTCGAGCATGAAGTCCACCGGCTGGCCGTTGATCTGGCCACTGGCGACGAAATGCCCCTGGGTATTGCCGACCAGCTTCACCTCGATAAATCCGTCACCCCGTTGCGAATACACCTGGGTATTGGGGTTCTGCTGGCGTTCTTCCAACTGGGCAAAAAAACGCGTGGCGAGAAACAGCGCCGCGCACCAGGCCAGGATCATCAGCACGCGACCGGCGCGCTTGCCCGGCGGTTGACTCATGGCGAGGCGCTCCAACCGCCTTCCGGCGCCGCAAAGCGCCAGACAATCGGGCGTTCTTCGCCGTCGGCCCGACGCCCATCGTTGTTGTCCAGGCCGATCCAGGCCCCCTCGGCATCCACCACCAGTGCTTCGGCCAGCCCATACTTCTGGGGATAGCGGCGGTTTTCCTGCAAGGCTTCGGCAGCGAACGACCAGCAACGCTCCACCTTGGCGGTCTGCGGGTCACGCCGGCAGACCTGAAAGGCGTTGCGCTCCAAGGTAAACAGCTTGCCGTCGAACAGCGAAATATCGGCGAAATCCCGAGAAACCGGCTTGGCCTTGGGGAATTGCGCCGGCTGCATCTCCAGCCCCGCCTCACTTAACAACACGCAGTTGCCATCGCAATCCCACACCGTCTGTTGACGCTTGATCAGCAACAGGCCGCGACGTTCACGCTCAGCTGCCAACCACAGCTGGTCGCCAGCCGGGTTCACCGCCAAACCTTCGAACAGCGCATTGAAATGCAGCAGCATGCCACTGGCCCGGGCCTGACGAATCAAGGTCGGGGCGATTTTCAACCACGACGCCTCGCCTGTCGTCGGCACCTGCAACACCGCCGCATAGGCCTCACTGACCACATAGCGATTACCGGCGCTGTCGCAACTGATGCCTTCGAAATCCAGCGCCCCACCGCGCAGGAACGATGCCGCCCAGGTCCGTGAACGCAAACCCCAGGGCAAACCGTTATCGGGCACCTGTGGCACGTCGATGGTCAGCGCCTGGGCCTGCCAGACCTTCGCATCGGACATGTCCAGGCGATAAATACGGTCATCATCGCGATCGGACACCGTCCACAATTCACTGCCGCACATCGCCAGCCCGGACAGGTTACCGCCGCGCATACCCTCAACGGCGTGCTCAGACAACAAGGTCAGTTCCGGCGCGGGCTCTGCCGCCACAACTCCCGCCCACAGCAACAAGGCCAGGGCGAACCTGTTGCGCATCAGACCAGCACCTCGGCCAGGTCGCCTTTGGATTCGAGCCACGATTTGCGGTCGCCCGCACGTTTCTTCGCCAACAGCATGTCCATGATTTCCGAAGTCGCCTCGAAGTCATCCAGGGTCAATTGCACCAGGCGACGGGTGTTCGGGTCCATGGTGGTTTCGCGCAGCTGCGGCGGGTTCATCTCGCCCAGGCCTTTGAATCGGGTAACCTGCGGCTTGCCACGCTTCTTCTCGGCCACCAGACGATCGAGGATGCCGTCGCGCTCGGCCTCGTCCAGGGCGTAGTAGATCTCCTTGCCCAAGTCGATACGGTACAGCGGTGGCATCGCGACATACACGTGGCCGGCGTCCACCAGCGGACGGAAATGCTGGACGAACAAGGCGCATAGCAAGGTTGCGATGTGCAGGCCGTCGGAGTCGGCGTCGGCGAGGATGCAGATCTTGCCGTAACGTAGCTGGCTCATGTCCTCGGCGCCTGGATCGACACCGATGGCGACGGCGATGTTGTGCACTTCCTGGCTCGCCAATACTTCGCTGCCGTCCACTTCCCAGGTGTTGAGGATCTTGCCCCGCAGCGGCAGGATCGCTTGGAACTCTTTGTCCCGCGCTTGCTTGGCCGAGCCGCCGGCGGAATCACCTTCCACCAGGAACAGCTCGGAACGCATCGGGTCCTGCCCAGCGCAATCGGCGAGCTTGCCCGGCAATGCCGGGCCCTGGGTGATGCGCTTGCGCTCGACCTTCTTGCTGGCCTTGAGCCGGCGACCGGCGTTGCTGATCGCCAGCTCCGCCAGGGCCAGGCCGGTTTCCGGGTTGGCGTTGAGCCACAGGCTGAAGGCGTCCTTGACCACACCAGAGACAAACGCCGCTGCCTCGCGGGACGACAGACGCTCCTTGGTCTGGCCGGAGAATTGCGGCTCCTGCATCTTCATCGACAGCACGAAGGCGATGCGTTCCCAGACGTCTTCCGGTGCCAGTTTCACACCGCGGGGCAGCAGGTTGCGGAACTCACAGAACTCGCGCATCGCATCGAGCAAGCCTTGGCGCAAGCCGTTGACGTGGGTGCCGCCCTGAGCCGTGGGGATCAGGTTGACGTAGCTTTCCTGAACGCTTTCGCCGCCCTCGGGCAGCCACAACAACGCCCAGTCCACGGCTTCCTTGTTACCGGCCAGACTGCCGCAGAACGGCTCATTTGGCAGGCGTTCGAAACCGTTGACCGCATCCACTAGATACGAGCGCAAGCCATCTTCGTAATGCCATTCGACTTTCTCGCCGGTGGATTTGTCCTCGAAACTGACCAGCAGCCCCGGGCACAACACGGCCTTGGCCTTGAGGACGTGCTTGAGGCGGGTGACAGAGAATTTCGGCGAATCGAAATACTTCGGGTCCGGGGCGAAATACACACTGGTCCCGGTATTGCGCTTGCCGACGGTGCCCACCACTTCCAGCTCGGTGGCCTTGAAGCCATCGGCGAAGGTCATCTGGTACTCGTTGCCGTCGCGCTTGACCCGCACCCGGACCTGGGTCGACAAGGCGTTGACCACGGAAATACCCACCCCGTGCAGACCGCCGGAGAACTGGTAGTTCTTGTTGGAAAACTTGCCGCCCGCATGGAGCTTGGTGAGGATCAGCTCGACGCCCGACACGCCCTCTTCGGGGTGGATGTCCACCGGCATGCCGCGACCGTCATCGCTGACTTCCAGCGAATGATCGGCGTGCAGGATGACCTGCACCGACTTGGCGTGCCCGGCCAGGGCTTCGTCGACGCTGTTGTCGATGACTTCCTGGGCGAGGTGGTTCGGCCGACTGGTGTCGGTGTACATGCCGGGGCGCTTGCGCACCGGGTCGAGGCCCGAGAGGACTTCGATGGCGTCTGCGTTATAAGAGCTAGCGCTGGGAGTGGCCATGGGGTCTCGTCGTCAGTGTTCAATGAAATAGGGGCGATGGCTCACAGCGAGGTGAAATCGATCGCCTGGTACAAATCGGCGCCTATGCCGGCAAAACTCAACAGCGCTGGCAGTTGCTGGGCGAACCCCTGGAAACTGTGGTCGCCGCCAGCCTGGATGCGCAAGGCACAGGCGCGGTAATACTGCTGGGCGTGGCGATAATCCAGCGTTTCGTCACCGGTTTGCAACCATACCTGAAACCGCTGCGGATCCCGGGGCGCCGGGACTTCCAATTCGGCCAGGGTTGTGACGTGGTCGAGGGTCAGGTCCCAGGTTTCGTCGGTGTATAGGTTCTTCTGCGGGCCCAGGTAGCCGTCGAACATCCGATGGGGGCTGACGGCCGGGTTGATCAACAACGCCTTGAGGCCGTGGCGCTCGGCCAAGTGAGTGGCATAGTAGCCGCCGAGCGAGCTGCCGACCAGCAATGGACGGCCCAGTTGGGTAATCGCTTGTTCCAGCTGGGCCATGGCTTCGCGGGGGTGGTGGTGCAATGCCGGCACTTGCAGTCGGTCGGCCAGGCCCAGGCGGGTCATCACGTCGATGAGCTGGCGGGCCTTGGTCGAGGCGGGGGCGCTGTTGAAGCCGTGGATGTAGAGGATCGAGGCGGACATGCCAACTTCCTGTTTCGGGGGCAGAGGCCGGAGTTTACAGGGAGTTTGTGGCGGTTTGGGGGGATTTGGCTTGTCTTTCCCCGCTGTGCGCCTGTCATACCTGTGGGTTGGACTGTAGGAGCAAAGCTTGCTCGCGAGACGGCCTGACAGCCGACCTGTTTTTGCGGTTGCACTCCGATCCATTGTGGGAGCGAGCCTGCTCGCGATGGCGGCCTCATAGTCGACCGGGATTTCTGTGCACATATCCATTGCTGCGGTAACGGCGGCTTAGGGTTCCGCCCTTACGGCGGCTTACTTTTGATAGAGCGCAAAAGTAAGCAAAACGCTCTCGCCCCACCACTGGGCACCTCGCCAAGGCTCGGTGTTCCCTCACTCCGGCATTGCTCCGTGGGCCCGCCGCGATGGGCCCTTGTGGTTGATGGGGCGCTCAAGATCAAAAGCCAAAGCCAGAGCAAGAGCGAGTACCGATAGTCACCACCTGTGGGAGCAAAGCTTGCTCGCGAGGCGATCTGACAGCCGGCACGTTTCTCCCGGCTGTCCTGCGATCCAATTGTGGGAGCGAGCCTGCTCGCGATGGCGGCGGGTCAGGTTGCATCAATATGGAATGGATCGACTTCAGCGCGGGTCAACGATATCCAATGCCCGATTCGCCAATAGCTCACTGAGCTCGACCATCTGCTGGACACCCGAGGCGATATACCGCCAGAACTCGTCGGAAAAATCTGCCTGAATTAAAAGTGTGTCCGACCATTCCCACACATTTTGGTCGGCTGTCAGGCCGTCATCGCGAGCAAGCCCGCTCCCACAGTTAGAATCTGGGTAGGACCGAAGTTATAGGTCGGCTGTCAGGCCGCCTCGCGAGCAGGCTCGCTCCCACAATGGATCGGGTACACCCGCAAGAAACAGGTCGGCCTTTAGGCCGCTTTGTTTTTGCTTTTGTTTTTGCTTTTGTTTTTGCTTTTGTTTTTGCTTTTGCTTTTGCTTTTGATCTTGAACGCCCCATTAACCATAAGGGCCGAACGCAGGCGTTGCGTAGTGGGCATCCCGGCATGGATGCCGGGATAGCCGCGCTGGGTCATGGATGACCCTTCGCGGCGGGCCCACGGAGCAATGCCGGAGTGAGGGAACACCTCGCCTTGGCGAGGTGCCCAGTGGTGGGGCGAAGACCTTTTGGTTACTTTTGGGGCGTTTGCCAAAAGTGACCCGCTGTAAGAGCGGAACCGTAAGTAGCCGTTACCGCAGAAATGGATATGTACGCGGTTCAAAAAACCACACAGTCCGCCAGTCCGCTATCGCGAGCAGGCTCGCTTGTATGGTAGGACTTGAAGGGAGGAGGAGGGACTAGGCTCGATTCTGACTGTTAGCCGCAGTACAGACTGTGGGAGATTTCGCCCCTCCTCCTTTCACCCAAGCGCCGAT